>Ga0302326_10005749_pt1 | contig 28145 bp, 24 predicted proteins | sample Palsa_T0_3_FD_202264 | JGI IMG/M metagenome (GOLD analysis project Ga0302326, IMG submission 202264) | Peat permafrost microbial communities from Stordalen Mire near Abisko, Sweden - Palsa_T0_3 | ecosystem: Environmental > Terrestrial > Soil > Palsa > Peat permafrost | place: Sweden: Abisko... | reverse complement strand
CGTCGACCCCGAGGGCGGGACCTACCGGTACGACGCCACCTACTACGACATCGTCGAGAACCAGCGGATCATCTACTGCTACGAGATGTACGCCGGCGAGGACCGGATGTCGGTGTCGGTTGCCACCATCGAGTTCGTCCCGGACCGGGATGGCACCAGGCTCACCTACACCGAGCAGGGCGTCTTCCTGGACGGCATCGACAAGCCCGAGGCGCGCCAGGAGGGCACCGAGTGGATGCTCGACAACCTGGGCCGCTACCTCACCGAGCAGGCAGGGAGCTGACGATGCGCACTCTGGTGACACAGACCTTCGACTACTCACTCGACGGCATCATCGGCGAGGAGAACACCGGGTTCTTCGACTTCTGCCGCGAGGTGCCCGACGATCCGGCGCATGAGGCGTGGACGCTCGGCGCGCTGGAACGAGCGGACGTGCACATCATGGGCCGGGTCGCCTACGAGGGCATGGCGCAGTACTTCCCGGCTGCCGACGACGACCATCCGTACGCCCCGGTCCTGAACGCCGCCCCGAAGGCGGTCTTCTCCCGGACCCTGAAGTCCGCTGACTGGGCGAACTCGACGATCGTCAGGGGCGACACGGCGGCGGAGATCGCGACACTGAAGAGCCAGGGCGATGGCGAGATCCTGGCCCACGGAGGTATCAGCTTCCTGCAGTCGCTCGTCCGGCTCGACCTGGTCGACGAGTACCGGCTGAGCGTGTTCCCCTACCTCGTCGGGAACGGGCAGACGCTCTTCGCCGACCTGCCGAAGTCACGCCCGCTCGAGCTGGTGTCCAGCACCAGCTTCGGCAACGGTGTCCTCGGGCTCGTCTACCGCCGGCCCGGCCACAACTAGTCCTGCCGACACCGGGAGATTCTCCGATGCGCAAGATCTTCGCGTTCCTGATGGTCACCGCCGACGGCTATCACGAGACCGACGCGGGCGAGCTGTTCTGGCACAACGTCGATGAGGAGTTCCACCAGTTCGCGGTCGCCCAGCTCGATGAAGCGGACACGCTGCTGTTCGGCCGCAAGACCTACCTGCACATGGCCGCGTTCTGGCCGACTCCGGCCGCCCTCGAGGCGCTCCCGGAGACGGCCGCGCGGATGAACGGCTACGACAAGGTGGTCGTCTCCCGGACCCTGACCAGCGCCGACTGGGCCCCGGCCACGCTCATCAGCAACGACGTGGACGCGCAGCTGGCCAAGCTCAAGGAGCAGCCGGGCCGGGACATTGCCCTGATCGGCAGCTCCGAGCTGGCCGGGAGCCTGGTCGGCACCGGCCTCATCGACGAGCTGCGCCTGATGGTGAATCCGGTCGTCATCGGCTCCGGCCACCCCGTACTCGCGGGCGCCAGCCGGGCGGAGCTTGAGCTGGCCCGGGTCCGCCAGTTCGCCTCAGGCAACGTGCTGCTGACCTACCGCCCCCAGTTCTGAGCGAGCTGGCCGGTCCAGCTCCGCCGACCTACACTGATGGTCCGCGCTCAGGCCCCCAGCCTGAACGCATCGCAGCGGCGGACCTGGCGGGGAGGCACGATGACTCAGGGCGGCTATCCGAGTGCGATGCGGGCGTCAGACGACGACCGCGCCCGGGTGCAGACCATCCTGAATGACGCCTACGCCGAAGGACGCGTCACCAAGTACGAGTGGGAACGGCGCGCCGGCGACCTGCAGAACGCGGCCACCTGGGCTGATCTGGACGAGCTGACCGCCGACCTGCCGCGGGAGTACCCGGGCCCGCCGGCCCGGCCGGTGCCAGCCTCGCCGGCCTGGCCAGCGCCGCAGCCGCAGCGCACCAACGGGCTGGCGATCGCGGCGCTGGCCTGCGGCGTCGGGCAGCTGGTGGCGTGGTTCCCGGCCGGGCTCGCCGCGATCATCCTGGGTCACAAGGCCCGGCGCCAGATTCGCCAGACTGGCGAGCAGGGCGACGGCATGGCGCTGGCGGGCCTCGTCCTCGGGTACATCGGCATCGGGTTCACGCTGCTGCTGGTGGTCGTGATCGTGCTGCTCGGAGTCGCGATCACGCAGAACTCCTGACCAGGCCGCGCGCGGGCGGACGGCGGCCGGCTGCGTCGGCCTCGTTCCCGGCCTAATGCCTTTCGCTATCGAGGGCCGTCATCTGGGCCGCGTCGTAACGATCGCCGGCGACCTGCGAGCTTGGCACCGCAGCCTCGATCGCGGCGAGCTCGTCCGGGCTGAGGGTCAGCTCAAGTGCCGCCAGCGACTCAGCCAGCCGGTCGCGGCGCTTGGTGCCGAGCAGCGGAATGATGTCGGTGCCGCGGGACAGCACCCAGGCGACGGCGAGCTGCGCCGTGGTCACGCCGCGGGCGGCCGCGAGCTGCTCGAGCGCGGCCACGAGGCTGAGGTTGCGCTGCAGGTTCTCGCCCTGGAACCGGGGGAAGCGAGTGCGCGGATCGGCGGCACCGATGTCGCGCGCGCTGCTGGCGGACAGCAGGCCGCGGGACATGATGCCGTACGCCGTGACGCCGATGCCGAGCTCGCGGACTACGGGCAGGATCTGCTCCTCGATCGTGCGGCTCATCAGCGAGTACTCGATCTGCAGGGCGGTCACCGGGTGCACGGCATGCGCCCGCCTGATGGTCTCCGGGCCCATCTCCGACAGGCCCAGGTAGCGGACGAACCCGGCCTGGATCATCTCGGCGATCGCGCCGACGGTGTCCTCGATCGGCACGCGCGGGTCCAGCCGGGCTGGCTGATAGAGGTCGACGTAGTCAGTGCCGAGTCTGGTGAGCGTGTACGCCAGCGAGTTCTTCACCGCGGCCGGGCTGCTGTCGTGCCCGATGAACGCGCCGCGGGGGTCGCGCTGACCGCCGAACTTGACCTGGATGAAGACGCCCGACCGGTCGACACCGCGCAGCGCGTCGCGCAGCAGCAGCTCGTTGTGGCCCATGCCGTAGAAGTCACCGGTGTCGAGCAGCGTGATGCCGGCGTCGAGCGCGGCCCTGACCGTGGCCGTGCTCTCCGCCTCGTCGGCCGGCCCGTAGACCCCGGACATGCCCATCAGGCCAAGGCCGAGGCGGGAGACCTGCGGGCCGCCCCGGCCCAGTTCAGTCAGCTGCACGCGCACCTCCGGATGCCGCCTGGAAGACCGGCTCACCCTGGACGTAGGTGGCCAGCACGCCGGTGCTGCCGATCTCGGACTTCGGGCCGGCGAGCGGGTCGCGGTCAAGTACCACCAGGTCCGCCAGCTTCCCCGGCTCGATCGTCCCCGTCTCATCGTCCAGGTGATTAACGTACGCCGAGCCGATCGTGTAGGCGGCCAGTGCCTCGGCTAGTTCCAGGCTCTGGCCGGGCAGGAACGGCTCCGCCTCAGCGCCGGACGAGCCCTGCAGCGAGCGGTTGACCGCTACGTGGATCGCCCGCAGCGGGTTCGCGCTGCTGACGGCCCAGTCGCTGCCGGCCGCCAGCCGTGCCCCGGACCGGAGCAGGTCGCCGAACAGGTACTGCCGTTCCGTCCGCTCCGGGCCGATGAACGGGATCGTCAGCTCGTCCATCTGCGGCTCGTGCGCGGCCCAGAGGGCCTGCATGTTCGCCGTCACGCCGAGCTCGGCGAACCTGCGCACGTCGTCGGGATGCACGACCTGCAGGTGCGCGATGTGATGCCGGTGGTCGTTGCTGCCGTTGGCGACCCGGGCGGCCTCGATCGCGTTCAGCGCCTCCCGCACGGCCCGGTCGCCGATGGCGTGCAGGTGCACCTGGAAACCGTGCGCGTCCAGCTGGGTGACGTAGCCGAGCAGCGCGACCGGGTCCACGTAGGACAGGCCGCTGCCGTGGTCGTGACAGCCGGTCGGGTCGTGATACGGCTCGATCATCCCGGCGGTGAAGTTCTCGGCGACGCCGTCCTGCATGATCTTCACGGTGTTCGCGCGGAACCGCGGGCCGCGGCCGCGCTCGCGCCGCGCGAGTATGTCCGGCAGCTGCTCCGCGCCCCGGCCCCGGTCCCACCACAGGGCGCCCTCCACCCGTGCGGTGAGCTGGCCGCTGGCCGCCGCGGCCAGATACACCGGCAGCGGATCCGGGCTGCCGAGGTAATCCCCCACGATCGCGTCCTGCCAGGCCGTGATGCCGCGGGCGTGCAGGTGCTGCTGGGCTCGCAGCAGCCCGGCCAGCCGGTCGTCCATGGACAGCTCCGGCACGAGGCCGCCGACCAGGTTCGCCGCGCCCTCGTGCAGGGTGCCCTGCGGGCTGCCGTCGGAGGTCCGCTCGATCCTGCCGTCCGCCGGATCGGGGGTCCGCGCGTCGACCCCCGCGAGCTCCAGCGCCCTGGTATTGGCCCAGGCGCCGTGCCCGTCGCGGTTCGACAGGTAGGCCGGCCGGCCGCCGGTGACCTGATCCAGCGTCTGCCGGTCAGGCGTGCCGCCGGGGAACCACTCCATTCGCCAGCCCGAGCCGGCGATCCAGTCCCGTTCCGGGTGCTGGCGGCCGTAGGCGGCGATCCTGGCCAGCGCGTCGTCCAGGCTCGCGGCCCCGATCAGGTTGCAGCCGATCATCGTCACCCCGGCGAAGGCGGGATGCACGTGCGCGTCCTGGAAGCCGGGCAGCAGCGCGCGGCCGTGCAGGTCGACCACCTCGGTGGCCGGACCGGTCAGGTCCTGGATGCGGGCGTCGCCAGCCTGGCCGACCGCCGCGATCCGGCCGCCGACGACTGCAACCGAGCTTGCGGGACTGCCATCAGGCGCCGCGGCCGCCACCATCCGGCGGCCGCTCGCGTCGGCGGTGTAGACCGCCCCGCCCGCGAACACCAGCTCGGCCTGCTCCATGCATATCCGCCTTTCCGTTGCGTCTGACCCAACGCATACCACGGTGCCGGGACCTCGCAACGTCCTTTCTGACCGGATGCGGGCGGCTGCGCCTGCCGCTCGGGTACGGCACTGCCGCCGGGGCTAGCCGGTAAGGGCGTGGGTTACCAATCGCTGCCCCATGAGGCGCCGCCGTAACGCGCGGAGCGCTGGCGAAGATACCCGGCCGGGACCAGCGCGCGGCCGGCTGCCCCGGACTTCGGCGGGATCAGCCGCAGGAGAATCAGGGAGGACCTTACAGATGAGATCGTGGAAACGCGCGGCCTACGGCGCCGGGATCATCGGCGCCGCGGTCACCGCGATGGCGGCCAGCCTGGCGCCAGCCAGTGCGGCGCCCGCCTGGTACACCACCTACGTGTCGCCGCACGCGTCGGCTCACCATTCAGGGAAGTCGTGCGCCACCGCGAGATTCCGCAGCGTGCAGGCGGCCGTCAACGCGACCGCAGTGGGCGGCACCGTGATCGTGTGCCGGGGCGTGTACCGGGAGAGCGTGACCATCACCAAGCCGCTCGTGGTGCGGGGCAAGCGCGGCGCCGTCATCAATGCCAAGGGCCTTCCGTACGCGATCGGGCTGGCGCATTCCTACATCGAGGTCCGGGGACTGATCGTCGAGAACGCGACCGTGAACAGCAAGACGGGCGCGCCGGGCGATGGCATCCTCACGGCTGGCTACGTCCGCGGAAAGCCGGTGCCCGGCAACCACGAGCTGATCGAGGACAACTTCGCGCGCAACAACCAGGGCGCCGGCATTGACCTGAACAGCACGTCGTGGTCACTGGCCTCGGACAACCTTACGACCGGTAACGGAGTCGGCATCAACTTGTCCAACGACCTCGGCAAGCCGGATTCCCACAACCTCGTCGAGGGGAACGACACCAGCCACAATCCGGGCGGCTGCGGCATCGCCCTGGCCGACCACACGGGCGTCGGCGTTTACGACAACACCATCAAGGACAACCTCGCCGACGACAACGGCCTCGGCACCCCCAGCCGGCCCAGCGCCTCCAGCGGCAGCGGCGTGATCCTGGCCGCGGCCGGCAAGTCCGGCGGCGTCTACAACAACCTGATCGAGTACAACAAGATGGTCGGGAACGGGCACGGCGGCGTGGCGATGCACGCTCACCTGAAGGGCTCGAGATTCAGCGGGAACAGGATCATCGGCAACGCTATCGGCCGCAACAACCTGCGCACTGACTACGCCGACCTCAAGACAACCGGGATCTACCTGGGCTCGGTCGGCAAGGTCACGATCACGGTCAGGGGCAACCTGATCTACGACAACAGGATCGGCATCTTCGCCGCCGGGCCGGTCACCGTCCGCTTCCCGCTGGCGAACAGGTTCCGTCACGTCAGCCGCCGGTTCAAGCACATCCCGGTCTACGCCGGATAGGCCAGCAGGCCCGATAGGGCAGTACGCCGGGTGCGACAGCGTAACCACCGGCAGGGCGGCGGAGGAGGCCGCCCTGCCGGGGATGTCCCGGCGGAAATGGGTCGCGGCACGACGGGCAGCCGGCATTAGGCTTCGCAGGATGCGGCGAGTGCAGCTCCTCGGGCCCCTGGCCGACCGGTCCTTCCGGCTCGTCTGGCTCGCCGCGACAACCTCGGCGATCGGATCGGCGTTCGTTCCCGTCGCACTCGCCTTCGCGGTCCTCGGCATCGGCGGGAATGCCACCTCCCTTGGCCTGGTGCTGCTGGTCGGCACCGTGGCGGGCCTCGCGTCCTACCAGGTGGCCGGAGTCTGGGCGGACCGGCTGTCACGGCGGAACCTGATGCTCGCGGCCGATCTGGTCCGGCTGGTCACCGAGGCCGGCGTGGCCGCCCTGCTGCTGACCAGGCACGCCAGGATCTGGGAACTGGCGGTTGCCAGCGTCGTGATGTCGATCGCGACAGCGGTTGAGGGGCCGGCCTCCACCGGGCTGGTCGCCGAGGTCGTCCCGGCCGACCGGCTGCAGAAGGCCAACTCGCTGCTGTCGGTGAGCACGAGCGCGTCCTCGGTGGTCGGGCCCGCCCTGTCCGGGCTGATGGTGGCGGCGGTCGGTCCCGGCTGGGCATTCGTCGCAGACGCCGTCTCGTTCGCCGGGAGCGCGTCCTTCCTGCTGCAGATGCCGTCGCTCGGCCGTGCCCGGGCCGGCCGGCGGCGGTTCTTCGCCGAGCTTGCCGAGGGCTGGCGCGAGGTGGCCTCCCGCAGCTGGGCCTGGTCGACGCTGATCGGCAACGCGCTGTCGAACATGGCCTTCGCCGTGTTCTTCGTGCTGGGTCCCTTGCTGGCCGTGCAGCGTCTCGGCGGCGCGTCCGGCTGGGGCCTGGTGTCCAGCGGCTTCGCGGTCGGGTCGCTGCTCGGCGGCCTGGTCGCCTACTGGGTCAAGGCCCGCAGGCCGATCGCCTTCGGGATGGCCGTGTCGATGCTGCTCGCGCTGCCGGCATTCGTGCTCGCCGCCCGGCTGCCGCTAGCGGTCATCGTGATCGCCGCCGTTGCCGCCACGACCGGCGGGATCGTGCTGAACAACAACTGGGACACCGCCATCCAGCAGCTCATACCGAACGAGCTGCTGGCCCGCTTCCGGAGCTATGACTACCTGCTCGCATTCGTGGCCATGCCGGTGGGCTATGCGGTCGCGGGGCCGCTGAGCTCCGCGTTCGGCGCCGACAGGGTGCTGCTGGCCGCCGGAGGGGTGATGCTCGTGGCAAACCTGGTCCCCGCTGTGCTGCCCTCGGTCCGCGCGGTCATCCGTCACCAGGACGGAACGATCACCGGGCCGCCGCCCCGGCCGCGATCGGTCATCAGCACATAGGCCTTCCCGGTCAGCCCTGGTCGCGTTGCGAGCAGGTGTATTTACCGCGAATAGCCGAAGCCGCGTCTTGCTTATCCGGATGGAATTCCCGGTGCCAGAAACAATGCGCTTCCGGGGCGAATGATCGGTGCCGCTGAGGGGCAAACCACGAGGCCACAGCGATGTTGTCGCAGTAAATTCGGCGGCAGCTCCTTATCCTGCCGTGCGCTACGATGATTAGGCCAGGCGGGCTGAATGCACTGGAAGCTGCATTCACCGTGGTCAGAATCCGGAGGCGGCGATGAAAGCACTGGCCGCCGGTGTCGTGCCGGTCGAGTACGCGGTCGCCGTCGACCGCTACCTGAGCGAGGCAGAGCTCGGCGCGGCCTCACGGCGGGTTTACCGGATCTCGCTGGCAGGCTGGGCGTGGCCGCTCGTCGGCAAACTGCCGCCGGCCGGGACCAGCAGGCGCCGGGCAGCGCCGCCGATCGTGCCGCTCGCCGCGCTTGACGACCAGGATGCCGGGCGCCGGATCGCTGACGCTGTCGCCCACCGGATCGTGCAGGCGGAGGTCAGGACCGTGAATCGCGAGCTGTCAGCACTGCGCAGCGCCATCGGGTGGTGGCAGCGCCGGCAGTGGATCGGCACCGACCCGACGGCCGCACTGAGTCAGGTTGGCGCCCGGCCGGTGCCGCTGGGGCCGCTGACGGCGGTGCAGCTGGCTGAGCTGTTCCGGGTTCCGGCCGGGCTGCGCGAGCAGGCGTTCTGGCATCTGCTGGCCGATACCGCGGCGCCGGCTGAGTTCGTGCTGAAGCTCGACGCCCACGGGCTGGACCTCGGCGCGCGGCGCAGCCGGAGCAGCCGGAGCAGCCGGAGCAGCGGAGCCGGCCAGCTGGACTGGTCAGCGAGGACGAGCGACATGCTCGGCTGGCTGCTGGCCGGGCGGCGGGCCGGCCCGGTGTTCCTGACCGACCGGCGCGCGCCCGCGGGCACGCCGGGGACGGAGATCTGCCCGCTGAGCGGCCGGGGGCGGATGTCCTACCGCCGGGCGGCGGAGATCTTCACCGCGCACACGCGCGAGCTGGACCCCGAGGGCCGCGGCTGGACACTGCACCAGCTCCGGCGCCCTGCCGTCAGCTGACCGCAGCTCGCGCCCGTCGAGCCGGCGGACGGACGAGCGAGCCGGCGACCGGCCGGCCCAGCCCGCAGACGGGCTACAGACCTGAGCCTGCCGCCAGCTCGAACACGGTGTAGGGCCGCTGCGGACCGACTTCCTCGACGCTCACCTGAGCGCCCGACGGTGCTTCCTGCCTGACCGCTGCGGCGAACTCCTCGGCCTGGTCAGCATTGTTGGCGCCGACAACCAGGAAACGCCACCGCCTGACCACGGAATATCCCTGCGACTGCAGCTGAGCGGCCAGCGCCACTGACTCGCGGTGCGACGCCAGCTGAACCCGGATCTCGAACAGCGCCACCCCGGCGGCCTTCGACTCGCTGGTCTCCTCGGCGTCGAGTTCCTGCCGCTCGGCCTGCACTTCCGCAGGGGTGTCCGGGAGGGCGACGTCAGCGGGCTCCCACTCCTCCGCGACCGGGTGCCAGCGGTCGACCGCGAACTCGGCCGTGATGCCCTGGCCTTCCAGCAGGTCGGACACGGACTTCTGCGCGGCCGCGGCCGCTTCCTGGCTGTGCGCGTACAGGAACAGGTCGTCGCCGCCGTCCGTGCCGACGACCACGCGGCCGCCGAGGCGCTGGTGGACCTCGGTCTCGACCTCATGAGCGCTGATGTGCGCGGCCGCCTTGCCGGCCTGCGCGCTGCCGCCCAGCCGGACGGTCAGCCGCCAGTCGTTATCGTCGGTCTCGGCCACGCCCGCTGCCGCGTCATTCTGCTCAGTCACGGGCGTGACTCTACCCCTGCGGCCGGCGCACCGTAGCGCCGCGGGCACCCGGCCCTGGCACTGGCGGCCCCCGGTATGGCACAGTGCCGCCATGACTACGGCTATTACCAGGTACGGCACGGTGAGCGGCGAGCAGACCGGCGGCGTGACCCGCTTCCTCGGGATCCCCTACGCGGCCAGCCCCACCGGCTCGCTGCGGTTCGCGCCGCCGCAGCCGCCCCTCCCCTGGGACGGCGTGCGTGCCTGCACCGCGCTCGGCCCGACTCCGCCCAAGCCGGAGTACCCGGCCCCGTTCGACACGATCCTGCCCGAGCCGAGCATCCCCGGCGACGACTGGCTGAACCTGAACGTCTGGACGCCCGACGTCGAGGGTGCGGCGCCGGTCATGGTCTGGATCCACGGCGGCGCGTTCGTGAACGGCAACTCGGCCGTGCCGATGTACGACGGGCACGCGTTCGCCCGTGACGGCGTCGTGCTGGTGACCATCAACTACCGGCTCGGCATCGATGGCTTCGCCTACCTGCCGGATGCGGCCGCCCCGGCGAACCGCGGCCTGCTTGACCAGGTAGCGGCCCTCGAATGGGTCCGCGACAACATCGCCGCGTTCGGCGGCGACCCGGCCAGGGTGACGATTTTCGGTGAGTCAGCGGGCGGCATGAGCGTCACCACCCTGCTCGGCATGCCGCGCGCGCAGGGACTATTCGCCGGCGTGATCGCCCAGAGCGGATCCGCTCAGGCGGCCGCGGCCGAGCAGGACGCCAGGCTCGTGACCGGCGAGCTCGGCACTGCGCTGGGCTTCGAGGCGACTGCGGCCAGCCTGGCCGAGCTCGACCTGGACAAGCTGATCGCAGCGCAGGCGGCCGTCCGGGACGCGATGGCCGCCGCACCGGATCCGGCCCGCTTCGGCCCGACCGTGGTGGCGACGTCGATGGCCTTCCTGCCGGTAGTCGACGGCGACACTCTGCCGGTGCACCCGCTGGCCGCGCTCAGGGCCGGCACCGGCTCGGACGTTCCGCTGCTGACCGGCACGAACACTGAGGAGTTCCGGCTGTTCTTCGTTCCGACCGGAACCGCCGCGCTGGTGACCGAGCAGACGCTGCCCGCGTTCCTTGGCATGCTCGGCATCCCTGCGGCGACGGCCGCGGTCTACCAGGCGAACCGGCCCGGAGCCAGCCCCGGCGATGTCCTCTGCGCGCTGGTCACCGACAGGTTCTTCCGCAATCCCGCGTTTGCCGCGGCGAATGCCAGGGCGGACGCGGGCGGGCCGGCGCCGACCTATCTGTACGAGTTCGCCTGGCCGAGCCCGGTACTCGAAATCGGCGCCGGCCACGCCGTCGAGATCCCGTTCGTGTTCGACAACCTGGCCGTCCCGGACGCGGCAGCCGCCATCGGCGACGCACCGCCCGCGGCGCTGGCCGCGGAGATGCACGGGGCCTGGATCAGGTTCGCCGCGACTGGTGACCCCGGCTGGCCCGCCTTCGACGCCAGTTACCCGGTGATGATCTTCGGCGGCACGGACGGTCCGGGCCAGGTCGTGCTCGACCCTCGCGGCGACGAGCGCACCAGCTGGCCCGGCGACTGAGCGGCCGGATGGACGTCGACGAGTTCCCCGGGCAGCTCGCCAGGACCCGGCACTTCTCCCTCGGCGTGCCGCGCTCGGCGACGATCTCGCGAGACGGCGGCCGGGTGCTGTTCCTGCGCACCCGCGGCGGCGAGGATCCGGTGAGCTGCCTGTGGCTGCTGGATCTGCGCGGCGGCGGGGGCGAGCAGGTGCTGGCCGACCCGGCTGCGTCCTGGCACCAGGGCGGCGGCGAGGTGCCGGAGGCTGAGCGCATACGGCGGGAACGGGCTCGCGAGCTGGCCGCGGGCATCGTCGCCTACTCGGCCGACGCAGCCGCCGGGACGGTGGCTTTCGCGCTGGACGGGCAGCTCTGGGTGCTGCCCGTGGCCGCCGGGGAGCAGCCGCCGGGCGTCGTTCCGTGGCTGGTCCCGACCGCAGGACCGGTCATCGAGCCGCGGCTTGATCCGACCGGGCAGCGGGTCGCCTACGTCAGTGACGGCGCGCTGCATGTCGCCGAGCTGGCCGACGGCAGCGGGCACCTGCTCGCCGCACCGGAGCACGCCGACGTCACCTACGGCCTGGCCGAGCATGTCGCCGCTGAGTCCATGCTCCGGTACCGGGGCTTCTGGTGGGCGCCCGACGGCCGCCAGCTGCTGGCAGCCCGCGTGGATAACACCGGGGTTCTGCGCTGGTGGATCGGCGACCCGGCCAGTCCGGAGCTGCCGCCGCGGGCGATCAGGTACCCGGCCGCCGGGACGGCGAACGCGGAGGTGACGCTGCACGTCCTGCGGCTGGACGGCACCAGGACGCAGATTGCCTGGGACCGGGCAGCGCTGGAGTACCTGGCGACCGCGGACTGGGATTCCCGCGGCCCGCTGCTCTCGGTGCAGAGCCGCGACCAGCGGACCGTCTGGATTCTGGCCGCCGATCCTGCCAGCGGCGACACGACCCTGCTGCACGAGGAACGCGATCCGGCCTGGGTGCAGCTGACCTACGGCTCGCCTCTTCGGACCGCCTCCGGGCGCCTGGTGCACGTGTCGGACCTGGACGGATCCCGGCGCCTGGTGGTCGGCGGTATCCCGGTCACTCCCGACGGCCTGCAGGTCCGCGAGGTCTGCGACGCGGACGGGGAGGCCGTCTACTTCACGGGCATTCAGGAGCCCACCGAAGAGCACCTGTGGAGGTACGAGCCGGCGGCTGGCCTGTCCCGGCTCAGCGACGGGCCAGGCGTTCACGGTGGCACCGCTGCCGGCGGCACCGTGGTCCGGTTCTCGCGGACCGAGGCGGGTCACGCCGCCGCCGCCATCCGGCCGGGCGCCGCCCCTGCCGCGATCGCCTCCCTGGAGGCCGAGCCCGTCATCCGGCCGCGAATCACCTGGCTGAGCGCGGGTGCGCGGGAGCTGCGGACCGCCCTGCTGCTGCCCTCCTGGTACCAGCCGGGAACGAGGCTTCCGGTGCTGCTGAGTCCCTACGGGGGCCCGGCCGCCCAGCGGGTAGTCCGGGTCCGGGACAGCTTCTTCTGCGAGGACCAGTGGTTTGCCGACTGCGGCTTCGCCGTCCTGGTCGCGGACGGCCGGGGCACGCCAGGCCGCGGCCCTGCCTGGGAGAAGACGGTGTACGGCGACACCCTGTCGGTCGCACTGGACGATCAGGTCGAGGCACTGCAGTCCGTGGCCGCGCAGTTCGGGGACCTGGACCTGAGCCGGGTCGGCATCCGCGGCTGGTCGTTCGGCGGGGCGCTGGCGGCGATCGCGGTGATCCGCCGTCCGGACGTGTTCCACGCGGCGATCTCCGGTGCCGCGCCGCACGACCAGCGGCTGTACGACACCCACTGGCGGGAGCGGTTCCTTGGCCTGCCGCAGGACAACCCCGATGGCTATGCCCGGTCCTCGACCCTGACCCAGGCGGCCGAGCTGACCCGGCCGCTGCTGCTGATCCACGGGCTGGCCGACGACAACGTGGTCGTCGCTCATACCCTGCGGATGTCGTCAGCCCTGCTGACGGCCGGGCGGCCGCATCAGGTCCTGCCGCTGTCCGGGGCGACCCACCTGCCGACCGACGAGAACGTCGTCCGGCAGCTGCTGAGGCATCAGCTCGGCTTCCTCCGGGCCGCGCTCGGAGTGCCGGCGCCGGACGCAGAGCCGCAGGCAGGGGGCTCTACACACGCCGGTTCCTGAGTCACACTAGAAAGATGGACCTGATCCCGCGTGAGTACGTGGCCCTGCGGGGCGGCGTGCTCAAGCGGGTCTACAGCGTGGAGCAGCCGGACGGCACGGTGATGCTGGGCGATCACGGAGCATGGCTGGCCAGCCGGGCGGCGCGCTGCTCCTGCGGGAACGTCTGCCGCGGCTCGGGCCGCACCTGCGGCGAGCCCGCGTGCATCGCCCGCCTGGACTCTGACTGATCCCGGCCGGGAGCTGCTCAGATCCGGCCGTGCATCGCGCGCAGACCCGGGCGGCGCCGGCCGCTGACGCACGCCCGCGGAATCGTGATTCGCTGCTTACCCGCCGTCAAAGCTTCATAAAATCGTCACGGGCGCACTTACCAGACGAACAGCCACGGGGTAGCGCATGGATGACCGGCATGACCTGCTCACGACGGTCGCCCGGCGGACCAGGTGGTGACCGGCAGCCAGGCGGCTGACCTCAGCCGGGCCAGCATGATGATCGGGCTCGGCCGGCACGCGGACGCGGCCCGCCTGCTCACGACGCTCCTGGCCAGCTCTCCGGACAGCACCAGGGGCTGGTGCCTGCTCGCCCGCGCGCAGCTCGGGGCCGGCCGCCACGCCGAGGCAGTCACGGCGGCCGCCAGGGCGAGCGCCCTCGATCCTGCCGACGACTGGCCCTGCAGGCTGGCCAGCACGGCGCTGCTCGGCCTGCACAGGACGGGTGCGGCCGTGACCGCGGCGGCGCGGGGCCGCCAGCTGGCGCCGCATTTCTGGCGCCCGCATGTCTGCCTGGCCCAGGCCGCGGCCGCCGACGGTCAGCTCCGGCTGGCGGCTGAGGCCGCGCAGGCGGCGCTCGCGATCGCCCCGGATCAGGCTGACGTGCACGTCACGGCGGGCAAGGTCGCGCTCTGCCAGGGGAATGTATCGCTGGCCAGGCAGCATCAGGAGACGGCGCTGTCGATCGAGCCCGGGCACAGCGGTGCCGTCAACGAGCTCGGCCGGATCAGCCTGCACGGCGGGGATCCGGCGGCAGCAGCGGGTCACTTCCTCACCGCGGCGCGGATGGCGCCGGGGAACGGGGTCTTCGGCCGGAACACCGAGCTCGCACTCGGGCGGCTCGCGGCCGGACTGGCGGCACCCGCCCTGCTGGCGGCCGGGCTGTGCGCGGCGGCGGGCGCCTTGCTCGCGACCGGGCACCAGGTACTCGCTGCCGGACTGGCAGTCGCCTCCGGCGGCGTCGTGACGCTGATCGTGCTGCGGGTCATGTCCGTCGCGCCTGGCGCGCGCCGGCCCCTCGCGCGGCTGCTGTGGACCCGCTGGCGGCGGCCGCGCCGCATGCTGACGGCGGCCGTCGCCGGCCGCCGGAAAGAGCTGGACTTACTTCACGGCGGGAACGCCCAGTCCGGGCGCCGCCACTGGCCGGAACCGGGCACGCCGACCACAGGCCATGGCCGTCTGTCGGCGAGCAGGCCGCCAGCGTCACCCCGTGCGTGCTAGCGGCCGTGCGACCCCGGGCTTACGCAGTCATCAAGTCAGCTGTCTCAGCCTCCGTTGCGCACCTGCAGCAAGCGATCAGGCGGCGCACTCGCGGCAGACCGGCTGGCCGCCACGGCTGTCGGCAAGCTGGCTGCGGTGATGAACAAGGAAGCAGCTCGAGCAGGTGAACTCGTCCGCCTGACGCGGAATCACCCGGAACGAGAGCTCCTCGTTCGAAAGGTCAGCTCCTGGAAGCTCAAGCGACTCGGCGATGTCATCAGGATCGATGTCGATCGCCGTTGAGGACTTGTCCATCCGCCGCGCCTGCAGCTCCTGGAGGCTGTCCTCGGTAACGTCGTCTTCGGTCTTCCTCGGGCTGTCGTAGTCGGTAGCCATGTCGGCTCTAACCCCTCCATCTTTACTAACCTCGTCGCGCGCTTGTAACGCTCGGGACGGCTCGGTTGTGCCCGAATCCGGCGGGGAATTCTGCCACGTCCGCAGGGGACCTACACCTATCCCGCTTAGTTAACTGAGAAGTGTCGTGACGATGGCTGACCATTCCCCCGCGTACCGGGACAATCCAGCTACGCCACGGTGCCGCAGATCACAGGCGTCACGCGATACTTCGCAGTAACTTAGTCGATTCGCCCCACTGGCAAGCACAGGGGTGCGTATGGTACGAACCGCACTATCGGCGCCCACCTCGGATGCTCTAGCGGAGTCCCGGTCCATGCCACAGCAAGTACCGCTGCGCCCCGGAGACCCTAGCCGGGTCGGCCGGTATCGCCTGGGTGGCCGGATCGAGGGCATCCCCTCCGAGGACCCCATCTTCATCGGCCTCGCGCCCGACGGCAGCGAGGTCGCGATCAGCCTGCTCGGCGGTGACTGGGCCCTGGACGCCGCGACCAGGGACAGATTCGCCGCCGAGGCGGCTGTGGCCAGGCGGGTACCGCCCTTCTGCGCCGCGCGGGTACTGGACGCAGGCGTGGACGCGGCCGGTGCCTACCTGGTGAGCGAGTACGTGCCCGGACCGTCGCTGCTGGAGGTCATTCTCACCGACGGGGTCAGGCAGGGCCACGAGCTCGAGGCCGTCGCCATCGGGATGGCCACCGGACTGGCCTCGGTACACCAGGCGGGCCTCGTGCACGGAAACTTCGGGCCCGAGTACCTGGTCATTCCCCCGGACGGGCCGCCCCGCGTGGTCGAGTTCGGCATCACGCCGCCGTACGGGGCGGCAACGCCGTCAGCCGACATGCTCGCCTGGGCTCAGACAGTGGTGTTCGCCGCCTGCGGCCACGGCGCCGCCAGCGCCGCCGACCTGGACGTGCTGCCCGACCAGCTGCGCGGGCCCGTCGAGGAGTGCCTGGACAGCGAACCGGGGCAGCGTCCGGCCGCCAGGGCCGTCGTGCTCAGCCTGCTCGGCGATGTCGAGCTTCCGGCGGGCCTGCTGGCGGAGGGCTCCCGGCGGGCGGCACGATCCGCCGCCCTGCGGGGCGGCCAGGACCAGTTCATCCGGGCGCAGTATCCGGGCCGCGGCGCGGGAGGCCGGGCGGGCGAGCTCACCCGGCCGCCGCACTCCCCCGGCGACCGCCACCGCACGTCCGGCCCGAACCGGCACCCTGCCGGACACGGCGGCCGGACGGGCTGGCTGATTGCCGGCGTCGTCGTCGTGATCCTCGCGCTGATCATCGTCGTCGTCCTGCACGTGGCCCAGGGCGGGCAGTCAGCCAGCGGCCGTCTGTCCGCGAACGCCAGCCATGAGACGACCAGGAGCCCGTCACCGACGCCCAGTCCGAGCCACGGGCCGGTCACTCCGGCGGCCTTCACCGGATCCTGGACCGGTCAGGTCAGGCAGCCGCCGACGGACACCTATAACGTCAGCGTGAGCTTCGCCGCGGGCGCCGCGTCCGGGACGATCAGCTATTCGGGCACCGATTTCAGCTGCTCAGGTGCGCTGAATCTGACGGCGGCGACCCCGACCAGGCTGACGCTCAGCCAGGGCATCATCCAGGGCCAGTCCAACTGCGAGAACGGGCAGGTCACGATCACGCTGATGAGCGCCGGCTCGATCTACTTCAGCTTCCACAGCGACGGCCCGATCGCGGCCGGAACGCTCAGCCGGACTTAGCCAGGCCCGGCGGGACAGCCCCGCCACCCCGCACGACGGCCCTACCCGGCCGGCAGCCGGTCCGCGTCCAGGCCGGCGAGCAGGTCATGCAGCTCGGCGAACAGCGCCGGATCGGCCGCCAGCGTCATGGCCTCCCCGGCAGGCTGGCCGCGCAGGCCGCCGGTGCTGGCACCCGCCTCGCGCGCGATCAGGCCGCCCGCGGCGATATCCCAGTAATGCGTCCCCTGCTCGTAGTACGCGTCCACGCGCCCGGCAGCGACCGAGCAGAGGTCGACGGAGGCCACGCCGGCCCGCCTGATGTCGCGAACCAGCGGCAGCACCGCCGCGACGACCATGCCCTGCACGGCGCGCTGATCAGCCGGGTAGCCAAAGCCAGTCGCGACCAGCGCATCGCGCAGGCCGACGCCGGTGTTGCAGGCCAGCTGCCGGGGCCTGCCCTCCCAGGCCGAGTCCAGCCAGGCACCGCCGCCGAGCGTCGCAGTGAACGTCGACTGCTGGAGCGGCACGCAGACGGCGCCGGCCACAATATCGCCCGCGACTTCCGCCGCGACGCTGACAGCCCAGCTCGGCAGGCCGTACAGATAGTTCACCGTGCCGTCCAGCGGGTCCACCACCCAGCGCACCGGGCCTGATCCGATCTGACCGCCTTCCTCGCCGAGAATGGCGTCACCAGGCCTCGCCGCCAGCAGCCGCTCGCGAATGAGCGTCTCCGCCGCCCGGTCCATCTCGGTGACCACGTCGGTCGGGCTCGACTTGGTGTCGACGACGGCGACCTGGCCGTACCGGGTCATCAGCAGCTCCGCCGCTTCCCTGGCCACCTCGCTGGCCAGCGCAACCAGTTCCTGCGGCCGCGGCCCGTCCGGCCCGCTCACAGACCGGCCGCAGTACGCGCCGCGGCGGCCGCTCCGGACGCAGCGGGCCGGGATGGCGCTGCACCACAGCAGCCCGCCGGGCAGCTGTCAGGACCGGCACCCAGCGTGCCCAGGCTGAGCGGCGCGGTCCCGTCGAGCCGCTCGCACACCAGGTCGGTGATCATCGAGACGAACTGCGGATCGGTACCGGGGGTGCTCGCCCGGGCGAACGCCAGGCCGAGCTCGCCGGCGGTCTGCGCGGCCTCCACGTCGAGGTCGAACTTCACTTCGAGGTGGTCGCTGATGAAGCCGATCGGCACCACGACCGCAGCACGGGCGCCGTCACCGGCAAGCTGCCGCAGCAGATCGCTGATATCAGGCTCCAGCCAGGGCTGGGCCGGCGGGCCGCTGCGGCTGGAGTAGGCCAGGTGCCACGGCCGGGTGCAGCCGATCTCGGCGGCGACCAGCCGGGCGGTCTCGGCAAGCTGAGCCTGGTACGCACCGCCGGACGGGCCGCTGGCGGCTGCCATGCTGAGCGGGATGCTGTGCGCGGTGAAGATCAGCTCGTAATCCTCCGCTCCGGCAGGCAGGCTGGCCGCCGCCGCGGCTGCCGCCGCGGCAAAGGACCCGATGTAGCCGGGGTGGTTGAAGAACTGCCGGATCTTGTCGACCTGCGGGGCGCCGTCGCCCGCCGCGCGGCGGGCTGCCTCGATGTCGTCGCGGTACTGGCGGCAGCTGGAGAAGGAGCTGAACCCCGACGTCACCAGCGCCAGCGCGCGGCGAACGCCGGCCCGTGCCATCTCGGCCATGGTGTCCGCCAGGTACGGATCCCAGTTGCGGTTGCCCCAGTACACCGGGAGCGTCACGCCGCGCGCCGCGAAGTCCTTCTCGATCGCGGCGATCAGGTCGCGGCACTGCTGGTTGATCGGGCTGACGCCGCCGAAGTGGCGGTAGTGCCCGGCCACCTGCTCGAGCCGGTCGTCCGGGATGTTGCGGCCGGCGGTGACGTTGCGGAGGAACGGGATGACGTCGCCGGGTCCCTCCGGGCCGCCGAATGAGACGAGCAGGAACGCGTCGTATCCAACCATGCTTCTATCCAACCAGGCGTCCGGGGGCGTCCGGCCGCGGCTTAGCGGTAGTCGGCCGCGTACTCGGCGGCGAGCGCCAGGACCTCGTTGACGTACCAGTCCGCGTGGTTGTAATCGAAGATCGCGTGATAAAGCGACGTGCCGCCGGCCGCCCCGCCGTCCGCGCAGAGCAGGCGGGCTGCCGCGGGCACGGCGTCGTACGGGTTCAGCACGTCCGGCGTTCCGGTCTGCCCGAACGCGTCGATGCCCCAGATCGCCCACGTGCCGGGCAGGAACTGCATCGGGCCGAGCGCGCCGGCGCTCGACGGGCCGACGTTGGTCCCGTCGGCGCTCTCGATCTGGCCGATCGCGGCGAGAACCGTCCAGGACAGGCCAGGACAGTAACGAGCTGCGGAGGCCCTGAAAAGCTGGATGTAGCTTGTCGGCTCCGTTCCCGCAGAAATCCTGCTGACCGGCAGCTCACCGCTCAGCTGCTCGATCCGCCCGCCCGGGCCCAGGATCGCGGAGACCTTCCGCGTCAGCACGGCCGCGCTGACGCCGGGCGCGCTGATCAGCCCGGCGACCTGGCGGACCAGCCCGAGCTTCGCCGACTCGGCCGGGTTCACGAGAAGATCGACGCCAGCCAGGTCCAGCTTCGCGGCCATGCCGAACTTCACGACCTCGGAGGAGGCGCCGGACAGGCGGTACGAGCTGCCTGGCTGCAGCTTCAGGGTCCGGCCGGCCCCGGACGCCGCGACGAAGTCGCCGGCTGCCAGCGCCGTCCAGAAGGCCTGGTCGGAAGCCGTGCGGAGCGGCACCCAGGAGCGGAAGGTAGCGGGGTTGACGCCGATCACGCTGACCGGACGGCCGGCCGCCATGATCTGGGCACCGTCGAAGGTGATCATGTCCTGCACGCCGTGGATCGCCCGGAGCCTGGCGATCTGCGCGGCTGTCAGCCCCTTCGGCGCGACGATCAGCAGGTCGGGCAGGATGATCTGGCGGAACGAGGCGTGCGTGCTGGCGGGACGGGCGGAGAGCTGCGCCGCACTGGCAGGGCCGGCAGCGCTCAGCGCGGCGCCGAGTATCGCGACCGAGCCTGCGATGGCGATGCCCGCGGACAGCCTCGCGCGGCGAGCCCGGCTGACCCTGGCCGGCCCGCTGGCAGGCATCAGGGCACCGTGAGCACGCCGCAGAAAGCGTCCCATCACGCATCCAGCCTAACTGCCAGATTCTCCGGGCGCAGTAGGCCGGCTGGCCATTGCCTGATTGCCGCGGTAACGGGTGCTGAAACGTCATTGTCGGGGGCGGCAGGTACGGTCGGAGCCGGAGGTCCCCCCGATGACCCAAGCCCCTGCCGGGCTGGACGCTGGCCAGCGAGAGCCCGGCGGACCGGACCGGACCGCCAGGCACCGGCCTGGCGGCGCCTACCTGGCGCTGCTGCGCACGCCCGGCGCGGCCCGCTTCTGTGTCAGCGGGATGATCGGCCGGGCGCCGATGTCGATGTTCGGCCTCGGCACCGTGCTGCTGGTGGCGGCCTCGACCGGACGGTACGCGCTAGCCGGCCTGGTGTCGGGCGCGGGCTCGGTCGGGTACGCGATCTCGGCGCCGCAGATGGCCAGGCTGGCCGACCGGTTCGGGCAGCACCGGGTGCTCCGCCCGCTGATCGCTGTCTTCGGTGCCACCTGCCTCATCTTCGTGGCCTGCGCTGAGCTGAAGGCGCCGGTCTGGGTCCTGCTGATCACCGGCTGCCTGGCCGGGTCGTCGATGCCGTCGCTCGGCTCCATGGTCCGGGCCCGGTGGAGCGCGCTGCTGCCTGACCCGGAGGCGCTGCACTCGGCGTTCGCCCTCGAGTCGGTGGTCGACGAGATGACGTTCGTCATCGGCCCGGCCCTGGTGACCGTGCTGGCCACCGCCATCCCGCCCGCCGGCGTGCTGCTGTGCATGGTGCTGTCCGTCGCCGGGACGCTCTACTTCGCGGCGCAGCGGCAGACCGAGCCCGCCGCCCGCCCGCCCGCCGTCCGCCTGCCCGCCGTCCGGCCGGGAGCTGACGGCCGCCGGCCGGCTCCCCCTGGCCGCCCGCGCCTCCGGATCCCCGCCCCCGGCCTCATCACCATGGCGCCGATCTACTTCTTCGTCGGGGCGATGTTCGCGTCGATCGACCTCAGCACGGTCGATTTTGCCCAGCGGCACGGCCACAAGCCGCTGGCCGGCGTCATACTCGGAATCTACGCGCTCGGGAGCGCTATCGGCGGCCTGTGGTACGGCTCGCGCAGCTGGAGGTCGCCGATGGAGAAGCGCTTCATCCTGACCCTGGCGGTAACCGTGGGCGGTGTCGCGACGTTCTGGGCCCAGCCGGGCCTGCTGTCGCTGGCGGCGTGCGTGCTGATCGCCGGGCTGACGATCTCTCCCACGATCATCGCCGGCTACGGCCTCATCGAGCGCCAGGCACCCGGAGCGCACCGGACCGAGGCGCTGACCTGGCTGTCGTCCTCGATTTCGGTCGGAGTCGCCTGCGGATCAGCCGCCTGCGGACGGATCATCGATACGGCAGGCCCGCGCTGGGGGTACGCGTTCGCGGCGGCCTGCGGGGCGATGGCTGTCGCGATATGCCTGGTGGGGCTGAGGAGGTTGAGTGCGACGGGTGTTGCCGAAGCTGCACAATGGGTCGATGCCTAGTCATAACAGCGGCCCGGCAGCAGCGACCTGGCGCAACTGGGCCGGGAACGTCACCGCCAGCCCGAGCCGCGTTGCCTCCCCTGCCTCAGCGGCCGAGGTCTCGGCCGAGATCGGGCAGGCCGCGGCCGATGGCCTGACCGTCCGGATGACCGGCAGCGGGCACTCCTTCACGCCCGCGGCGGCCTGCGACGGCGTGCTGCTGCGGCCCGACAGGCTCACCGCGATCCGGTCGGTCGACCCCGCCGCCGGGACCGTGACCGTCGAGGCTGGGTGCCCGCTGCACGTTCTCAACGCCGAGCTGCTGGCGCGCGGCCTCTCCCTGGCCAACATGGGCGACATCCAGGTCCAGACCGTGTCCGGGGCGACCCAGACCGGCACCCACGGCACCGGCAGGGACGTCGGCGGGATGGCGTCCCAGATCGCGGGCCTGGAGATCGCGCTGGCCGACGGGCGGATCGTGACCTGCTCGGCGGAGTCGCCAGACGGCGGGCTGACGTTCGCCGACGGCAGCGCCGTGAACCTGTTCGACGCCGCCCGGGTGGGCCTCGGCGCGCTCGGCGTCGTCACGGCGGTGACCTTCCGGGTCGTGCCCGCCTTCCTGCTCGAGGCGCGCGAGGAGCCGATGAGCTGGTCGCAGGTCCTCAGCCGACTGGACGAGCTGACCGCGGACAACGAGCATTTCGAGTTCTACTGGTTCCCGCACAGCGAGGGGTGCCTGACCAAGCGGAACAACCGGACCGACGGCCCGGCCCGCCCCCTGGCCCGCTGGCGGTACCTGCTCGACGACGAGTTCCTGTCGAACTCGGTGTTCGGCCTCACCAACCGGCTGGGCCAGCGGGTGCCGGCCGTCATCCCGACGATCAACGCTGCGGCGGCGCGGGCACTCGGCTCCCGGACCTATGTCGACGCCGCCTACCGGGTCTTCACCAGTCCCCGGCGGGTCAGGTTCAAGGAGGAGGAGTACGCAATCCCGCGGGCGGCACTGTCGGACGTGCTGGTCGAGGTGCGCTCCCTGTTCCGCCGCCGGGACTGGCGGATCAGCTTCCCGATCGAGGTCCGGGTGACGCCGCAGGACGACGTGTGGCTGTCCACCGCCTACGGGCGGGACAGCGCGTACATCGCCATCCACGTCTTCCACCCGGCCCCGCACGAGCAGTATTTCGCCGACGTCGAGGCCGTCATGACCTCGGCGGGAGGCCGTCCGCACTGGGGCAAGATGCACACCAGGGACGCTGACTACCTCATCGGGACCTATCCGCGGCTGTCGCAGTTCATCGCGGTGCGCGACCTGGTCGACCCGGACCGGCGATTCGGCAACGGCTACCTGCGTCAGGTGCTCGGCTCCTGACAGTGATCACTGGCACTGCCGGCCCCGGGGGACAATGGGGTACGTGCGATTCCTCAGCGAGCCAGTGCATGACCTGGCCTACAGCGACGTGTTCCTCGTGCCCAGCCGATCCGAGGTCGGATCCCGCCTCGATGTCGATCTGACCACGCGGGACGGCAGCGGCGCGACCATCCCGATCGTGGTGGCCAACATGACCGCCGTGGCCGGCCGCCGGATGGCCGAGACAGTCGCCAGGCGCGGCGGCATCGCGGTGCTGCCGCAGGACATCCCGGTCGACGTCGTGGCCGAGGTCATCGAGTGGGTGAAGTCGCGCGACCTGGTCCACGACACGCCGCTCACGCTGACCGCGACCGCGACCACCGGGCACGCGCTCAGCCTGCTGCCCAAGCGGGCCCACGGCGCCATCATCATCGTGGATGACGACGGTCGGCCCGCCGGCGTCGTCACCGAGGCGGACTGCACCGGCGCTGACCGGTTCACCCAGCTCGGCCGGGTCATGTCCACGGAGCTGCTCAGCCTGCCGGCCGGCACCGACCCCGAGCGTGCCTTCGCACTGCTGCACGACGGCCGCCACCGGGTCGCGCCGGTGGTCGACGGCGCCGGGCGCTGCGTCGGCATCCTCACCCGCACCGGGGCCCTGCGCGCCACGCTCTACGAGCCGGCCACGGACGCTCGCGGCCGCCTGCGCATCGCCACCGCGCTCGGCATCAACGGCGATGTCGCCGGCAAGGCCAAGCTGCTTCTGGACGCGGGCGCCGACCTGCTGGTCGTGGACACCGCGCACGGGCATCAGGAAAAGATGCTCCAGGCGCTGCGATCCGTCCGGGAGCTGAGCCCGGACGTCCCGATCGCGGCAGGGAACGTGGTCACCGCAGCCGGTGTCGCCGACCTGGTCGCGGCCGGGGCAGACATCGTCAAGGTCGGCGTGGGCCCGGGCGCGATGTGCACGACGCGGATGATGACCGCGGTCGGCCGCCCGCAGTTCAGCGCCGTGCTGGACTGCGCCGCCGAGGCCCGCCGCCTGGGCCGCCACGTCTGGGCCGACGGCGGCGTCCGGTACCCGCGGGACGTGGCGCTGGCGCTGGCCGCGGGCGCCGCCAGCGTGATGGTCGGCTCCTGGTTCGCCGGCACCTGCGAGTCGCCCGGCGACATCTTCCGGGACGCGGACGGCCGGCTGTACAAGGAGAGCTTCGGCATGGCCTCCGCCCGCGCGGTCCGGCTGCGCGCGGCCGCCGACTCGCCGTTCGACCGGGCCAGGAAGGAGCTGTTCGAGGAGGGCATCTCGTCCTCCCGGATGTACCTGGACCCGCAGCGGCCGGGCGTGGAGGACCTGCTCGACTCGATCACCGCGGGACTGCGCAGCGCCTGCACCTACGCCGGCGCCGACAGCCTCGACGGCCTGCATCAGCGCGCTGTGGTCGGCATCCAGGGCGCCGCCGGCTACGCCGAGGGCATGCCGCTGCCAGCCGGCTGGTAACGCAGTGCTGGGCAAGACAGTGCTGGCAAGACAGTGCTGGCAAGGCAGTGCTGGCAAGGCAGTGCCGGCAAGGCAGTGCCGGCAAGGCAGTGTCGGCGAGACAGTGCTAGCAAGGCAGGGCGGCGACCGGTAGCCTGAGCCGGCCGGCTGAAGCCGGTCATGTCGGCATATCAGAATCCGCACCCGGACTGGAGCGTCATGCGGTTTGGACTCCGCCTCGCCGTTCCGCTCGCGCTTGCCGCCAGCGCGGTCCCGGCCGCTCAGCTGGCCGCGGTTCAGCCGGCGCAGGCGGCCGCCGCATACTGGCAGGCGGTTCCGGCGAGACCGTCCGGCGTCGTCGCCGCGGCCGGGGAGCTGGTCGACGCCACCTCCGGTCGCTGGCTCTGGAGCCGCGGCCTCGACACCAAGCACCCGATCGCGAGCATCACCAAGGTCATGGCCGCGCTGGTCGTGCTGTCGGCCGGGCAGCTGAACCGCAAGATCACGGTCACGCAGGCCGCCGTCACGTATGCGCAGGAGAACGACGCAGGCAGTGCCGGCCTGCACGCCGGCGACGTGCTGACCACCTGGCAGCTGCTCGAGGCGCTGCTGCTGCCGTCCGGCGCGGACGCCGCTTATCTGCTGGCGCACTCCTACGGCCCCGGCCCGCGCGCGTTCATCCGCAAGATGAACCAGGCGGCCGCACGCCTCGGCATGACGCAGACGCACTTCGCCAGCTTCGACGGCCTGCCGTGGCCGACGGAGTACTCGACCTACTCCAGCCCGCGGGATCTGATCATCATGGGCGAGGCGGCCATGCAGAACGCTGACTTCCGCAAGATCGTCGGCCAGCGCAGGCACTACATCGGCCCTACCCGGCAGCACCACGAGTACGACTGGGCGAACACCGATCTGCTGGTGTCCAGTTACCGTGGCGCGATCGGCATCAAGACGGGCTTCACCAGGGGCGCCGGGTACTGCCTGCTATTCGAGGCGAGGCGCCACGGCCGGGACCTGATCGGCGTCGTGCTGGACAGCACCGGCACGGACCCGTCGATGCGGTTCACCGCGGCGGAGCGGCTGCTCAACTGGGGCTTCGCCCGCACCGCAGCGTGATCTCGTAAGAAAACGTACGGAAAACGGCCAGTTTTCTTACCAGCTAAGCGAATGACCGTCAGGCGACCGCGTTCGGGCTCGCTCTCACCTCGGCAGCCGCAGCCGCAGCCGGAGTCGCGGCCGCGACCGCAGGCGCCGTCGCCGCCGTGATGCCCCACTTCGCAATCCGGTCCAGGTCAGCCGGAGTGATCGCGGACTCCGCGTGGCCGAGACCGGGGATGATCCACAGCTCCTTCGGCTGCTGCGCCGCCTCGAACAGCTGCTCGGCGTGGTCAGCCGGGAAGTACTCGTCCCGGTCGCCGTGCACGATCAGCACCGGCGTCGGAGCGATCAGGGCGGCCGCGTCGGCGGGCGGGAGCGGCACCGGGTCCCAGCGTCCCTGACTGATCCGCGTGTTGATGAAACGCCGGGCCAGAATCCGGCCCATCCGGTGCTCCACGACCCAGTGCACCCGGCGCATCGAGGGCGTGCCCTTGTAGTACCAGCGGCCCGGCCCGCTCACTGACACGACAGCGTCCACGCCGCCGATCAGGCCCGCGTGCCGCAGCACGATCGAGGCGCCCATGGAGAAGCCGACGGTCACGACCTGCTCGTAGCCAAGCTCGCGCATGTACTGGACCGCGACCTCGACGTCGTTGATCTCCGTGTCGCCCAGCGTGGTCGCGCCGCCGGACCGGCCGTGCCCGCGAAAGTCGAAGGCGACCACGCCGCCATGCTGACTGAACTGGTTCGCGACCCGCCAGACGTGCGGCCGCTGCCAGTTGAGCGTGAACCCGTGCGCCACCACGAAGCCCGTGCGCCGATCGCCTGGCAGATGGATCGCCTCGATCGGTACACCGTCCTGCGTTACCAGCGTCTCTGCCTTCACCACTGCCTTCACCACGGCCTTCGTCATGCCCCTATTCTGCGTGAGCGGAACAGCGCGCCCGGCGGCAGGCCTTCCCTGGCCCGTCCCGGCTGCGGCAGGCTGGACCCCTGCCTGGATTTGTCCGCCCGATCACACCGGAGTTGACGATGTCCGTGCTCCAAGAGCTTGTTTCCGCCATTAAGTCCGCATCTGTGGAGATCATCGACCTGACGGCGCCGCTGGAGTCCACCACGCCGGTCATCCAGCTGCCCGAGCCGTTCGCCAATACCCGGTCGTTCACGCTGACCGAGGTCAGCCGCTACGACGAGCGCGGGCCGGCCTGGTACTGGAACGACATCAGCACCGGCGAGCACACCGGCACGCATTTCGACGCGCCCGTGCACTGGATCTCCGGTCGTGACGGGCTCGACGTCTCGCAGGTCCCGGCGGCCAGCCTGGTCGCGCCCGCGGTGGTCCTGGACTTCAGCGCGGAGGCAGCGGCCGACCCGGACTTCCTGCTGGAGCCCGCGCACATCAAGCAGTGGGAGGCCGACCACGGTCCGCTGCCCGAGGGCGGCTGGCTGCTGTACCGGACCGGCTGGGATGCCCGCTCGGCCAGCCAGCGGGACTTCCTCAACGCCGACGAGAACGGGCCGCACACACCCGGTGTCTCCGTCGAGTGCGCGCGCTGGATCGCGCAGGAGGCGCCCGTCCTCGGCATCGGCGTCGAGACAGTCGGCACCGACGCCGGGCGAGCGCACTCGTTCGATCCGCCGTTCCCGTGCCACTCGGCGCTGCTCGGCGCCGGCAAATACGGCCTGACCCAGCTGCAGAACCTCGCCCTGCTGCCCCCGGCGGGCGCGGTGCTCGTGGCCGGGCCGCTGCCCATCGTCGGCGGCTCCGGCAGCCCCGCCCGCGTGCTGGCGCTGGTGGAGCGATCCTGATGCGCGTGACCGACGCCGTCGCGAGGGCGCTGACGGGCCTGGGCGTGGACACGGTCTTCGGCGTCGTCGGCAGCGGCAACTTCCACCTGGTGAATGCACTGACCGAGCGCGGCGCGCGGTATATCGCAGCCCGCCACGAGTGCGGCGCGGCGAGCATGGCCGACGCGTGGGCTCGGCTGACCGGCCAGCCTGGCGTGCTGACAGTGCACCAGGGTCCGGGCATCACCAACGCGCTGACCGGGATCACGGAGGCTGCCAAGAGCCGGACGCCGCTGCTCGTGCTGGCCGCCGACGTGAGCTCCGGCGCCGTGACGTCGAACTTCCGGCTGGACGTGGCAGCGATCGCGGCCGGCACCGGGGCAACACCGGCCCGGCTGCACTCCGCGGCCTTCGCGATCGACGATGCGGTCCGCGCCTACCGGACCGCGCGGGACGAGCGGCGCACCGTCGTTCTCGCGCTGCCGCTCGACGTGCAGGCAGGCGAGTGCACATGGCCGGGCGACCCGGATCCGCGCGCGGCCGAGCCGGTCCCGCCGGACGCCAGCCAGGCCGCTGCGCTCGCTGCGCTCCTCGCTACAGCGGCCAGGCCCGTGTTTATCGCCGGGCGGGGCGCGCGGAGCCTGGCCGCCAGGACCGCACTTGAGAAGCTGGCTGATGGCTGCGGCGCCCTGCTGGCGACCTCGGCTGCCGCGAAGGGCCTGTTCCGCGGAAGTCCGTGGGAACTGGACGTCAGCGGCGGATTCGCCTCGCCGCTGGCCGCCGAGCTGATCAGCGCTGCCGACGTCCTCGTCGCCTGGGGCTGCTCGCTCAACATGTGGACCACGCGCCACGGCGCTCTGGTCGGTCCTGACGCCACCGTGGTCCAGGTCGACTGCGACAAGGCCGCCATCGGGCTGTACCGGCCAGTGCGGCACGGCGTGGTCGGCGACGTGGCGCTGACGGCCGCGGCCGCTGCCGAGCTGCTCAGCCCCAGCGCCGGGGACGGCTACCGATCGGCGCCCCTGCGCGAGCGTCTGGCCGCTG
>Ga0302326_10005748_pt1 | contig 28149 bp, 20 predicted proteins | sample Palsa_T0_3_FD_202264 | JGI IMG/M metagenome (GOLD analysis project Ga0302326, IMG submission 202264) | Peat permafrost microbial communities from Stordalen Mire near Abisko, Sweden - Palsa_T0_3 | ecosystem: Environmental > Terrestrial > Soil > Palsa > Peat permafrost | place: Sweden: Abisko... | reverse complement strand
GGGACGCCCCTCGACAACGGCCACGATCCCGCCGTGGTGGACGGTGTCGGCGATTCTCTCGAGCTCGGCCGGCTCGACGCAGCGGTAGACCTTCCGCGCGGCGGCAAGCGTGCGGCACATCACGCCCACCCTCTTCGATGTCGGGTGGTCGAAGTAGAGCCTCACGATCGAGGAGGCGTCCCTCTTGAATCGGGCGCGCACCGCCGCCAGCCCGCAGATCTTCATCTCGCCGCCCTTCATGCGGTGACCGCCCCCGTGAGCGTGAACTCCTCGCGGTCGTGGTAGAGGTGGACGATCCTCACGCCGGACGCGAACGTGGAGAGAGGCGAATCCGCCGCGCGAAGCTCACCCAGCAGGTCGATCGGGTCCACCCGGCCAAACTTGAGGTTGACCACGAAGCGGCGGCACCAGCCGCCGGAAAGCCACGGGGCCACGATGGAGCGAAGGACCTTGTGGGGGTCCTCCAGCAGGTCGCAGAAGAGCCAGTCGTAGACCGACTCCCTGCCGGGGCTGAACCCGAACGCGTCGGCGTGGCGGTGGTCGATCAGCGGGTTGCCGAGGGCCCCACCCTTCAGGGGCCCGTTGTCGACGGCGACAACCCTGGCGCCGCGCTTGGCGGCGCTGTAGCTCCAGCCGCCGGGGGCCGCCCCGAGGTCGCACACCGTCTCTCCGGGCAGGGGCGCGGCGCCCGCGATCGCGTAGGACTCCTCCACCTTGAGGTACGACCGCGACGGGGCGCTGTCGTCGTCGGCCATCCTGCAGGGCCCGTTCATGTGTGCGGACCGGGACACCTGCGCGACGGCGAAGTCCGTGAACCAGACGAACAGGCCCCGCGCCGGCCCCACCCGCGGCCTCTCCGACGAAGCGAGCTTGGCAACCCTCCCCAGCCTCTTCCTGAGGAGCTCGTGGAAGGCGGCCTCGACCGATGCCACCCGGCGGCCGAGGCCGGCCGCATCCTGCGCCCCCGCAAACATGCAGGGCCACGCTCCCTCGATGCGCTCACCCCGGACGCTCTCGAAAAAAAAGTCGGCGATCGCCTTCGCGAGCTCGTTCACCCGCCCGCCCGACACCGTCGCGGGCGCCTCGAGGATCACCTGGGGAAACGCGGCCCCGCGGAGCAGGCCCTCCAGCGGCTGCGCGGCCGGCTGCGCCATGACCCACCCGGGGCCGCTGCCGGCAACCTGCAGCCCAAGGCCCTCCATCTCGCGGGCGAGCAGGCCCTCGAAACCGGATTGGCAGACTGCAAGGGCCCCGTTGGAAGACATGCACCGGGAGCAAATCCGACGCGCCCGGCCCGTTCAAAGCAAAAGGCCGCGGGGCGCGACGCCGTGGCCCGCAGCGATATGGGCCACCGAGACGCGGTCACCCTCGACCTCGTAGCCACCCTCGAACGGGTTCTCCGCCATGAAGAAGGGCGTGTCCAGGTCGGCGAATTCGAATCCGCCCATGCCCGCCGCGAAGCAGGCGGAGGCGGTCATGCCGAGGATAGACTCGACGTTGCCCCCGATCATGAGGCCGATCCCCGCCTCCCTGGCGATGGAAACCACCTTCTGGGCCTCCAGGATGCCGGCCTTCATGAGCTTGATGTTGAATACCGACGCTGCCCGGGCGGCCACCGCCCTGGCCGCGTCCCCGGCCGTCGCCACGCTCTCGTCGGCCGCAACCGTCCAGCCGGACTCGGCGCCCAGCGCGCGCATCCCGTCGAGGTCGTCCTTGGGAAGCCACTGCTCAAGGAGGGCGGGGGCGATCCGGAGCCTCTTCAGGCCCCTCACCAGCTCCCGCGCTCCCAGCCGGTCCATGCCCGAGTTGCCGTCGAGGACGAGGGGGGAGCCGGGCGCCGCCTCCAGAATGGCCGAGATCCTCTCGAGGTCGGCGCCGGGACCGCCGGGGCTCCCCACCTTCACCTTGATGGTCCGGATGCCCCGGCGCCGGATCGCCCGGGCGGCCTCGGCGGCGTCACCCGGCGATCCCGTGGTTATGGTCATGTCCGTCCGCAGTTCCGTCCCGGCGCCCCCGAAAAATTTCCATAGGGGCTCGCCCTTGCTGCGGGCAACGGCGTCGACGAGGGCCGTCTCGAGGGCGCAACGGGCCGACCCGCACTCCGATCCGCCCCAGTCGCCGCACCCCGCCGCCAGAGCCCTCCAGTCCGCGGCGTCCCGGCCCATGACCCACGCCGCCGCGCGCGACAGGGCGGCGGTCGCGTCAAGCCGGGTCTCCCCGTTGTACGCCGGAAAGGGGGCGGCCTCGCCGTAACCCCGTGTCCCGTCGCCCAGCTCGACCTCGACCAGCACATTTGCGGCCGTCTCCAGGGCGCCCCCGGAGATGCCAAACGGGGCGCAAAGGGCGATGTTGAGCGGGACCGCGCGCATCGTGCGCACGCGGGTCGGCGTTTGGGCGCTGGCCATCACCGCGGAAGGCTCTCCGGGCCCGGGTTGGTTTGCAAACCAGCACGCGCCGGGTGTAGGAGGAGAGCGGCATGCGCGTCCTGGTCGCGTTCGACAAGTTCAGGGATTCGATCTCAGCCGCCGAGGCCTGCGCAATCGCGGCCCGTGCGATCGCGGAGGCGCGCGCCGGATGCGAGGTCGACGTCGCCGCCCTTTCGGACGGCGGCGAGGGTTTTGCGGAGATCCTGACGCGGGCGTCGGGGGGCAGCGAGACGCGGCACGCGGTCACCGGCCCGCGGGGCGAAGAGGTGCGCGCCGCCGTCGGACTTGTATCCTTTGATAGGATACCCAAGGCCGCCCGCGACCGCCTGGGCCGGGCGGCGGCCGGGACGGAGGGCTCCGCCGCGATTATTGAGATGGCCGCGGCAAGCGGGCTCGCCCTCCTGGCCCCGGCGATGCGCGATCCCCTGAGGGCGTCTTCCGTGGGAACCGGCCAGCTCATACGCGCGGCGGCGGGGGCGGGCGCGCGCGCGATCCTGCTCGGCGTCGGAGGAAGCGCGACGAGCGACCTGGGGCTCGGTGCCCTCGGCGCCCTCGGAATCGGATGCCTGGACGGGTCGGGTGCCAGGCTGGAGGCGCCCGTGCCCGCGGACTGGCCGAGGGTGCGCTCGATCATGGGACGCGTCCCCGCCTCGGTGCCGCCCATCGTGGTCGCCTGCGACGTCGACAATCCCCTCCTGGGGCCGCGGGGCGCGGTCGCGGTCTACGGGCCCCAAAAGGGCCTCAAGCCGGGGGACGCCGCCGCCCTCGAGGCTGAAAGCTCGCGGATGGCCGCGCTCGTCTGCGCCCACTTTGGCCGGCCCGGGTCCCTCGCCGAGGCTCCCGGCGCGGGCGCTGCGGGCGGGATCACGTTCGGGCTCATGGCTGCCGCAGGGGCCGCGCTCACGCCCGGATTCGACCTGGTCGCCTCGTGGCTCGACCTTGACCGGCGCATCATGGCCGCGGACGTCGTCTTTACCGGCGAGGGAAGCTTCGACGACTCGTCGCTCAGTGGAAAGGGACCCGGGGCGGTGGTGGGCCGGGCCCTCGCACTCGGCAAGTCCGTCCATGTGTTTGCGGGGACGGTCGCTCTCTCGCGGGGAATCCCCGGCCTCAGCGCGCACGCCATCACGCCGCCGGGAATGCCCCTGGAAGGCGCCCTGGCGGAGGCTCCCGCCCTCCTCCTGGGCTCCGTGCGGCGCGCGGCCGCCGGACTGTGAAACCTCTCGACCGCGCCCGGCATACGGCCGATATGTTTCCGATGCCCATCCTCTTCCCGGGATCGCTCCGGCGCGCGGCGGCGGCCGCCGCGGTGCTCGCGGGGTTTGCCGGATGCAGCGCAACCCCGCCCCCGGCGCCGATGATCGCTGCCGCGCCCGCGGCGCCGGCCGCGGCGCCGGCGCCGCCCCGGTGGGTTCCCGACCCGGAGCACCCCGTCATGCTCGGGATCGACGTCCTGAAGGCCGAGGGATTCGCGGCCGTGCGGGGGAAATCGATCGGGCTCCTGACGCACGCGGCCGGGGTGAACATGTACGGCGTGAGCACGGTCGACATCCTTCGAAGCGCCCCCGGCGTCCATGTGGCCTGCCTCTTCTCCGCCGAGAACGGGCTCAGCGGCGAATATCCGAGCGGCGTCAACTACCCCGACCACACCGATGCCAGGACGGGGCTCGTCGTCCACTCGCTCTACAACGGGGTGACCCACAAGCCCACGAAGGCCCAGCTCGCGGGGCTGGACGCGGTCGTCATCGACCTGCAGGACATCGGCTCGAGGAGCTACACCTTCGTGAGCGCGATGAAGTTCTGCATCGACGGGTGCTTCGAGAACGGCGTCGAGGTGATCGTCCTTGACCGGCCCAATCCCCTGGGCGGCCTGAAGGTCGACGGGCCGCCGCTCGACCCGAGCTGGGTGAGCTACGAGGGGGAGTTCCGGGTCCCGTACGTCCACGGCCTAACGATGGGCGAGCTGGCGAGGCTGGCGAAGGACGCCCCCGGCATCCTCGGCGTGCCGGACGCCGTGCGTCAAAGGGGCAGGCTCACGGTGATCCCCATGCGGGGCTGGCGCCGGAGCATGCGGTGGCCCGACACCGGACTGCGGTGGGTGCCGACCTCGCCCTATGTCCCGGATTTCTCGGCCGTGGAGGGCTATCCCCTGACGGGGCTGGGCTGCCAGATCGGCGGCTTCAAGAACGGGATCGGGAGCGCCTATCCGTTCCGGGGCATCTCCTACCATGGCGTGCGCCTGGATACGCTGGAGAGGGAGATGAGGGCCCTTGATATCCCGGGTCTCGAATTCCGGCGCGTGGGCGTCCTCGACCCGAAGACCGGAAAGCCCGAGTCCGGCCTCTACGTCGAGATCACCGACTGGGACCAGTGGAGGCCGACGGAGCTGAGCCTGCGCATGATGGCGCTCGCGTGCAAATTCGACACGCGCAACCCCTTCGCCATGGCAAGCCGGGCCGACGCCCGGCGCTTCCTGATACTGATGGGGTCAACCGCGTTCTACAAGGACCTCGCGGCGCACGGGGACCGCGTCGATGTCGGGGCCTACATCCGCGACTGGCAGGCCAGGAACGCGGTCTACCAGCAGCAGAGCCGCAAGTACTGGATCTACAATTGAGGCCCCGGCCGCCCCCGTGGGCCGCGGGCGGCGGTCACATCCGGCAGATGAGGAGCTCGCGCTCGTAGATCATCTCCTTGGGGAGCCGGTCGTGGAGGTCCAGGAAAAGCTCCTCGTGGCTCATGACCTCTGCCCTCCATGCCTTGCGGTCGAAGGCCTGCATCTCGTCGAAGCGCTCCTTCGGGAAGTCCAGCCCCGACCAGTCGATGTCCTCGTGCCGGGGCATCCAGCCGATGGGGGCCTCCCGGCCGAGGGACTTGCCCCGGGCCCGCCCCACGATCCACTTGAGGATCCTCATGTTCTCGCTGAATCCCGGCCAGAGGAACGAGCCGTCGGCGCCCTTCCTGAACCAGTTCACATGGAAGATCCGGGGCGTCTCGCTCAGGCTGCGCTGCATGACGATCCAGTGGGCGAAATAATCCCCCATGTGGTACCCGCAGAACGGGAGCATCGCCATCGGGTCGCGCCTCACCTTGCCGACCGCGCCAGCGGCGGCAGCGGTCATCTCGGAGCCCATCGTCGCCCCGATGTACACGCCCGAGCTCCAGTTGAAGGCCTGGTAGACGAGCGGGACCGTGCCCGCGCGGCGGCCCCCGAAGATGATGGCGCTGATCGGGACGCCGTCCGGCTTCTCCCAGTCGGGATCGATCGTGGGGCACTGGGAGGCCGGCGCCGTGAAGCGGGCGTTCGGGTGGGCCGCGGGCCTGCCGCCCGCCGGATCCCACGGATTTCCCGTCCAGTCGGTGAGCCCCGCCGGGGGCTTTTCCGTCATCCCCTCCCACCAGACGCCGCCCTGCGCCGTCAGCGCCACGTTCGTGAAGATCGTGTTCCTGGAGAGGGCGGCCATGGCGTTCGGGTTGGTCTTCTCCGACGTGCCCGGGGCCACGCCGAAGAACCCGGTCTCCGGGTTGATCGCGCGCAGCCGCCCGGCCGCGTCCGGCCTCAGCCAGGCAATGTCGTCGCCCAGCGTCCACACCTTCCATCCCATGTCGGTGAAGGCCTTGGGCGGCACCATCATGGCGAAGTTGGTCTTCCCGCAGGCGCTCGGGAACGCCGCCGTCACGTAGGTCTTCTCGCCCTGGGGGTTCTCGACGCCGAGGATCAGCATGTGCTCGGCCATCCAACCCTCGTCCCGGGCGATGGCCGATGCTATCCGCAGGGCGAAGCATTTCTTGCCGAGGAGCGCGTTGCCTCCGTAGCCGGAGCCGTAGCTCCATATCTCGCGGGTCTCCGGGAAATGGACAATGTACTTCTCCTTGTTGCAGGGCCAGGGCACGTCCTTCTGCCCCGCGGCCAGCGGTGCGCCCAGCGAGTGCATGCACGGGACGACCCGCTTTTCCCCCTTGTCGATGACCGCGAAGACCGGGAGCCCTATCCTTGCCATGATCCGCATGCTGACGACGACATAGGGGGAATCGGTGAGCTGGACGCCGATCTGGGCCATGGGCGAGCCTATCGGGCCCATGCTGAACGGCAGGACGTACATCGTGCGCCCGCGCATGCAGCCGCTGAAAATCTCGCGCAGCTTGCGGCGCATCTCGTAGGGGTTGACCCAGTTGTTGGTGGGGCCGGCGGTCTCCCGGGAGTGGGAGCAGATGAACGTGCGGTCCTCCACCCTCGCGACATCGCCCGGGTCGCTCCTCGCGTAATGGCAGCCGGGCCACAGCTTCTCGTTGAGCTTGGTGAAGGTTCCCGAGGACACCATCGCCCTGCACAGCGCGTCGTTTTCCTGCTGGGAGCCGTCCACCCAGTGGAGCGAGTCCGGCTTGCAGAGGTCGGCCATCTTCTCGACCCACCTCAGGAGGTGCCGGTTCTGGCTCAGGGGCTTGGCCGGGTTGCGGCCTTTTGTTCGGGAAGCCATGCTGGAACCCGCCAGCCTTGCCGCGGTGCCCCTCCGGGGCAAACCGGAAAACCTCCCGCCCGCGCGCCCGGGGACAATATCTTGCGGGCGCCGCCGCAGCCCCCATCATTGACCCCTCTCAACCGCCGTACCTCCGAATGCAACATTTGGGACTGATGTTCACCCTGGCCGCGCTGGGGGTCAATTTATGGGGGCTCATGCTCATCGCGGGCCTGTACTGGCGGAACCGCTGGTTCGCCCTGGCGGTCGGCCCGATCCTGGCCGTCACGGCGGTCTATGCGGTTGAGTGCCAGCACGGCCTGGGCCCGTCGCTGCCCGGCCTCGGGCTTTTCTCGACGCTGCTCTCGGTCGCGCTCATAGCCCTCTCCGTCGTCGGCTGGGTGCCGGGGGCCCTCGGGGCAAGGGGGGCCGCGCTCCTCTCGGCGTGGCGCGCGGAGTTCACGCCCCGCAGGCTGATCGGGTGCTTCGGCGTCTTCCTTGCGGTCTTCCTCTACGCGATGTCGTGGCGGTTCATCTACCCCGACGTCGACGGATCGTCGGAGAAGATAGCTGATTTCTCGTACATCTGCAGCTACTTCACCGGGGCGACGATCCCGGTGCCCGACGCCTGGTACTACCCTTACCTCTCGACGCAGTACTACAGCTTCCAGCACTACGGCGCGGCGCTCATGGGCCGGGTCCTGCTCCTGACGCCCGGCTCGACCTACAACATCGCCTACTGCGTGCTGATCGCCCTCGGCGGCACGGCGTTCGCCGGGGCCGTGTTCATGGTGGCCCGGAGGACGTGGACACGGGCGGCCGTCATCCTGTGCTTCGTCATCGGCGGGACCGGGGTGACCATCGTCGACCACTTCACCGACACCGACGTCACGCCCTGGACCACCATGCGCTACATCGGCAGCGCGCAGATGGACAAGGCCCCGTTCGGGCCCTGGCTCAGGGCCTACAACTACAAGTTCATCATGCCGGAGGGGGACAACCACAAGTTCGTCATGGAGCTGCCGGGGGAGATCTACTCGTACGTGGTGTTCCTCGGGGATTACCACGCCCCGCTCTCGGGCTACTACCTCCTCGGGCTCTGCGCGATGTCGATGCTGCTCTGGACCCGCACCCGCCTGATGCGGTATCCGGCCATAGCGGGGTCCACGCTCACGTGGACGCTCCTCGCGAACACATGGGTCCTGCCGCTCCAGGCGCTCCTCATCATGGCGTTCCTCGCGGTCAACTGGCGCGACTTGCGGCGCCTGGTGCCCGCCGTCGCGGTCGGTGCGGCGGTCGTGTGGCTCGCGGCATGGGCCTACCTGTCAGCCTTCACGGCGGCGGCTTCGGGGTACGACACCGCGGTCAAGCTGGTGCCCTGGGTCGAGCGCACGCCGCCGCTCCTCTTCGTCCTCTTCTTCCTGCCGACGATCGCGTTCATCCTGCTCGGCCTCGTGTCGGGAAGCGCGCAGGCCCGGCGCCTCGCGGTGCTCTGGCTCCTCCTGCTGCTCTTCACCGAGTTTTTCTACGTGGACGACGAGTACACGGGCCACTATGACCGGTTCAACACGACGCTCAAGTGGTGGCCTTGGGTGATGGCGGGGACGCTGATGACTCTGGCCCCGCTCGTCATGGAGCAGGCCAGGCGCCGCTGGGTGCGCGTGGCCGGTTTTGTCTTCTGCCTGTACCCCTGCTTCTACGCCTACGACCTGTGGAAGCCCATGTGGTACGGGGCCAAGGACTCGATGGGAAAGATCGAGGGGACCTATTACCTGACGAAGGAGGAGTTCCCCCGCCTGATGCTCGGAAGGCTGAAGGTGGAGAAGCCGGGTATCGTCGTGGAGCGCCCCGAGGAGCAGGGCGGCTTCACGAACTCCGCGGTCATCCCGCTCTTCGCGGGCCAGCGGATGTGGCTCGGATGGTGGGGCCACGAGCTCCTCTGGCGCGGCAACAGCGAGGACGTGCGCAGGCGCCACGACCGGCTGACGCTCTTCTACAGCGGCGGCATCCCGGGGCCCGAGGCCGGAAAATGGCTCCTTGCCCAGGGGATCGACTACGTCCTCTGGTACCGGCCCGGCGACACCCCCGACCTATGGGAGAAGATCAACAAGGCGATCGGTGACGACTACATCTGGTGCGACATCCTCACGTACCAGAACGAGGACGGGCGCAGGGTCGGCCTCTGGAAGCGCGCGCCCGGCGTCGGCCAGTGACGCGCGCCGCTCAGGGCGAGGACGACATCTCGAGCTCCTGGAGCCTCGGCCCGTAGTCGGCGCCCAGTCGGCTGCCCGCCGAGTACACGACCCACCCAAACCCCCCGAGCGCCAGCAGCAGGGCGACCGACGCCCAGAAGTGCCTGGACTCAAACCTCTCGATCGAGGGCAGGTAGGCGCAGAGCCCGAGGAGCGCCGCGATGATGATCACCGAGTCCACGCTGGCGCGCTGCCAGTAGCTGCCGCCCAGGTGCAGCCACATCCCGAACTCGTCGAAGGTGAGCGCCATCGCGATCCCGTAGGACAGGGCCGCCAGGCTGGCCTCGCGCCCGACGGGCCGGCTGAAGACGCTGTACCCGCCGACCGCCGCAAGCAGGAAGATGCCGTAGTTGAGGTGGTGGACGTGGGTTCCCTGCAGGAAGAAGTAGAAGTTCGGAATCTGGTGCGACATGATCAGGAACACGAACCCGCGCGCCAGGATGAACGTCAGGATGAAGCCGAAGAGAGAGACCCGGGCCAGCTTTTGGACGTTCAGTTGCGGCTCGGGGTGATCCGGGATCATGGGGGCGGCTTTGCCAGGCGGGGCGATTCTGCCGGCGCGCGGGGTTTCGGCAAGAATGGGATTCCGGGAAATGCTGCGTGAAAATTTGACCGGAGCCCGGGAAGGCGGCATTCATTGGGGCCCCCCCGTGCCGACCCCAAGCGACAGGAAGCAGCGCTCCGAACTGCAGAGCATCGCCCACCGCGTGATGCTGGAGCGGGGATTGGCCCCCGACTTTTCCAAGGCCGCGCTGGACGAGCTCGCGGCCATCAAGGCGGCCCCCGTGGCCATGTCCCCGTCCACGCGCGACCTGAGGGGCCTCCCCTGGTGCTCGATTGACAACGACGACTCGCGCGACCTGGACCAGCTGACGGTGGCCCAGCCCGCGCCGGGGGGCGCGGTCAGGCTGCTGGTGGCGGTGGCCGAGGTGGCGGCGCTCGTCATGAAGGGCTCGGCGCTCGACGACCACGCGAGGCAGAACACGACCTCGGTGTACACGGCGGGGGCGATCTTTCCCATGCTCCCGGAGAAGCTGTCGACCGACCTCACGTCGCTCGGCTTCGGGGTCGAGCGCCTCGCCGTCATCTTCGATATGACCTTCGACGCCGACGGCGCGATGACCGCCTCGGACATCTACGAGGGCCTGGTAAGGAACCAGGCGAAGCTGGCCTACAACAGCGTGGCGGCGTGGCTCGACGGCCGCGGGCCCATGCCCAAGCCGATCGGGGCCGTCGCCGGCCTTGACGAGAACATCAGGACCCAGGACCGCATGGCCCAGAAGCTTCGGGCCCTCCGGCACATGCGCGGGGCCCTCTCCCTCCAGACCATCCAGGCGCGCCCCGTCTTCGTGGGTGAGATGCTCCAGGACCTGAAGCCGGACGAGAGCAACGTGGCCAAGAACCTGATCGAGGAGCTCATGGTCGCGGCGAACGGCGTGGCCGCGAGGTTCCTCGAGGCGAAGAGGTTCCCGGCGGTCCGCCGCATCGTGCGCACGCCCGCCAAGTGGGACCGGATTGTCGAGCTCGCCGCCGAGAGCGGAGCCACCCTTCCGGGCAAGCCTGACGGAAGGGCGCTCGAGCAGTTTCTCCTGGCCGCGATGAAGTCCGACCCTGTCCATTTTCCGGACCTCTCGCTCTGCGTCATCAAGCTCCTCGGGCGGGGCGAGTACGTGATCGAGCTGCCGGGCGGCAGCGCGCCGGGCCACTTCGGGCTGGCGGTGAAGGACTACGCCCATTCGACCGCGCCGAATCGGCGGTTTCCCGACCTCTTGATCCAGCGCCTGCTCAGGGCGGCGCGGGCCGGGACGCCTCCTCCCTACGGGAACGACGAGCTTATCGCGCTTGCGCGGCATTGCACCGAGCAGGAGGAGGCCGCGAAGAAGGTCGAGCGACAGCTGGTGAAGTCCGCGGCCGCCATGCTGCTTTCCTCGAGGATCGGCGACACGTTCGACGCCATGGCCACCGGCGTGACCGAGACGGGGACCTGGGTGCGCCTTTTTCACCCGCCGGTCGAGGGAAAGCTGGTCAAGGGGTACGAGGGACGGAAGGTGGGCGACCGCTTCCGGGTCCGGCTGATGCTCGCGGACGTGGAGCGCGGGTACATTGACTTCGCAGCCGCGGGCTGAGCCCGCCCGCCGGACGCCGGCGCTCAGGAAGAGCGGATCGGCAGGGCGATGTGGATCGTGGTCCCCTTGCCGACCTCGCTCTCCAGCCTGACCTCCCCGTCCAGGACCTGCACGAGCTTGCGGACGAGCGTCAGGCCGACGCCCACGCTCTGGTTCTCCTGGGACTTCGGGTCCGCCGTCGCCCCAGAGTCGAGCTGGCGCTGCTGCTTGGGGGTCATGCCGCGACCCTGGTCGACGACGGTCAGCCGAAGGAAGCCGCTGTCCGGCCGCGCCCGGATCCGCACCGGCATCCCCCGGTCCGAATAGGTGAGCGCGTTGTCAACGAGCTCCTCCGAAAGCGCCGCCAGGTCGGCCGGGCTCGCCCGGACGCTCGCGCCCACGAGGTCGACCCCCAAATCGGCAACGCGGTTGTGCCGGACTGCGGAGGCGCTGGCGCCGTCGCCGATCAGCTTGACGACCGTGTCCGCGCCGAGGAGCTCGGTCTCCCGCGCGGTCCCCTTGGGCTCGAGCCCCAGGATGAGCAGGTAGTTGCTCAGCCGGCGGTGGAGCCGGCGGCCCGCATCGTGGATCTCTCGCAGGTAGTCCCGGATCTCGTCCTTGCTCGCGGTGTCGAGCTCCTTCTGAAGAAGCTCGGTGAGCCCGAGGATCCCCGCAAGCGGCGTGAAAAACTCGTGCGGCAGCGACGAGTTCAGGCTCTTGCGCATCTGCTCGACGCCCTGGTCGTCGATCTTGCGGCTGAGGCCGGCGCGAGCCATGCGCGCCTCGACGCAGCGGATGAGCGCAGCAAGGTCGAACGGCTTGAGCAGGAAATCGTCGGCGCCAAGGTCCATGCCGGTTCGCTGGTTCGCCATCGGGGCCCGGCCGGTCATGAGCACGAACTGGCGGTCCGAGAGCTTGGGGTCGGCGCGCAGCTCCCTCAGGAGGACCCGGCCGTCCTTGCCCGGCATGTCGACGTCGCAGAGGATGAGGTCGGGCATGTTGGCGTGCGCCATCTCGAGGCCGACGGCGCCATCCGCCGCGCAGATCGTCGTGTAGCCGTTGGTCTCGAGGCCCAGCGCCATGACGGCCGCGAGATGGGCGTCGTCATCAATGATGAGGATGGTGCCTGCGCTCGAGCCGGCCCGCGGCTTTGCCGGTTTTGGATTCATATCGAGATGCGGCTGCCAGTGTGACCGGGATGGCGCTGTGATCGCAAGGACGCGGTTGCCGGGTTCGCTGGAAATCACGGAAGTTGATGAAGGCCAATATGCGCCCCGGGGCGGCCGGGAGACAACGCGGCGCCGGCGGGTAGAAACACCGTTCCCGGCTGCCCGCGGACGGGCCGTTAGAATTCGCCTTTGCGGGCCCTCCTGCGCAGGCTGGCCCGGTGAACAAGCTCTGCATCTTCGTCGGTTCCTCGGTCGGCGGATACGTCGGGTGGTACCTGTTCGACAAGCTTGGCATGATGCCCGCGTTCATCGCGAGCGGGGTCGGAAGCGTCGCCGGGGTCTATTTCGGCTGGAAGCTCGCCCGGAAGATCGAGGAGTGACCGCCCCGGCCCTCAGTCGGGCTCCACGTGGACGGCAACGTCGGTCACCCGGAGCCCCGAGGACAGGAGCGTGTCCTTGACCGCATGGGCGATCACGTGGCCCTCCCGGACGCTCAGTCCCCCGGGAACGCGCACGTGGATGTCCACGAGGTAGCTCAGGCCGCTCTTGCGGACCCGGCACTTGTCGAGCCCCGCGACGCCGGGGACGCTGGCCGCGAGCGAACGGACCTCGGCCACCCTCTCGTCGGGAACGGCGATGTCCATGACCTCGTTCAGCGCCTTCCTGAAGATCCCGAAGCCGTTGTATGCGATCACGGCCGAGGCGACGAGGGCCGCCCACCCGTCGGCCGCGGCGTACGCCGGGCCGCCGGCCACGGCAATCGAGATTCCCACGAACGCGGCGGCGGAGGTGATCGCGTCGGAGAAATGGTGCCATGCCTCGGCGCCGAGGGCCGTGCTCTCCGTGTCGCGCCCGACCTCGTTCAGCCGCCTTGAGAAGACCACCTTGGTCAGGACGACACCCGCCAGGATGAGGAGCGTCCACCAGCGGGGCGGGTGCTGCGGGTCGCGGATCTCCCCAAGGGCGTGCCAGCCTATGCCCGCGCCCGCGCCCAGGACGACGAGCGACGTGATGAGCCCGGCCACGGCCTCGGCCTTCCCGTGGCCGTAGGGATGGTCCCTGTCGGGCGGGCGGGCGGCCCACTGGAAGCCGGCCCAGATGAGGACGGAGACGGCCACGTCGCTCAGCGATTCGCAGCCGTCCGCCACGAGCGCGTACGCGCCGCCGAGGACACCCCCCGTGATCTTGATGAGCCCAAGGAACGCGTTCAGCGCCATCCCGCGCGCCACCAGCCGCGCGCCCCTGCGCGCGCGCTCAACGGTCGCCGCATGGTGCGCGGGAAGGTCGGGAAACATCACGGAGCCACTCTGGGGCGGCCCGCGGGAAATCTCAACACCGCGCCGTTGACCCGCATGGGCTGCGCACCATCATTCGTGCGCGCCATGGCCGCCCAGACGAAATCGAGGCCGCAGGACCCCGTGAAGCAGTTCTCCGTGTTTGCGGAAAACCGGGTGGGGCGGCTCTACGACCTCACGACGCTCCTGAAGGACAACAACGTGCACATCGTGGCGATCACGGTCCTCGACACGACGGACAGCTCGATCATCCGCGTGGTCGTCGACGACCCCGACAAGGCGAGGGAGCTCATGGTGTCCAACGACTTTCCGTACGGGGAGTGCAGCGTGCTCGCGGTCGAGATTGGCGACGAGTCGGAGCTGAAGGGCGTGCTGGCCGCGCTGCTCGAGGCCGAGATCAACACCCACTACGTCTACAGCTTCATCAAGAGGCCGGCCGACCGCTCCGCGCTCGCGATCAGCGCGGAGGATCCCGACATCGCGGCCCAGGCGCTCTCCAAGCGCGGCTTCAAGGTCCTCCAGCAGAGCGATATCTCGAGGTAGCCGCCGGTCACTCGGCCACGACGCCGGGGCCCTCCGCGTCGAGCTCGTAGATCCCGGTCATATACCCGCTCTCAAAGGTCGCGCTGACCGTGAAGGTGCCCTTGAACGAGATGGGGACGTCCTGGGTGATGGGCACGCCCCTCGGGCTCTTCACGATGATCCAGTCGTTCATGTTCGGCACCGTGCCGTAGCAGCAGGCCATCTGGTTCGCCATGAGGAGGAATTCGACGGCCTTCCCGTTGTCGAGCTTGGTGGGCAGCATGAACCCGGTGACGACGGCCTTCTTGCCGTTCCAGCCCTTCACGACGGCCGGGATCTGCTCCTCGCCGGTGGGAGGCTGCGCCTTGGCGTTCGCGAGCGGGTCGTAGTCGGGCGCGACAAACTTGTAGCCCGCAAGCCGGTCGAACCCGAGCATGAGGTAGCCACCGTCGAGCTGAGCCGGCGGAATCTGGGGCTGGTCCGCCGGCTGGCCGGAGACGGCAAGCGGAAATGCGGCAAGCGCCAGGAGAAGCATCCTCATGGCCGCAATCTACCACAACGCCGGGAATCGTCAAAGGGTGTCTTGGGGGGGCCCGTCCGGCTGGGATTGCATCATCGTCCGAAATTTCCAAGATGGGGCGCCAGCCATGCCAAATGCCGCGTACGAGTTGCTTCTGCTAGGGCTCCTCATCGCCGCGAACGGGATCATGACCGCGGCCGAGACGGCGGTCGTGTCGGCCCGCAGGGAGAGGCTCCGGCGGATCGCGGAGTCCGGCGGCAAGGGCGCCGCGGCGGCGCTGGCCATCGCCGAGCAGCCCGGCCGGTTCCTCGGCCTCGTGCAGTACTGGCTGACCCTCAGCTCCGTGTTCGCGGGCGTGGCCGTGGTGGCTTCCGCCGCGGACGGGTTCGCATCCTGGTTCCTCAGGTGGCCCGCCGTGGCCTCCTGGGCCGAGACGATCGGCCTCATCGCGGCGACCCTCCTCCTCAGCTCGGTCATGCTGGTGTTCGGAGAGCTGCTTCCGAAGCGGCTCGCGCTTTCGAGCCCCGAGCGCGCGGCCACGGTTCTCGGCCCCTTGATGCGCGCCCTGCTCCGCATCGGCGGCCCCTTCTCGGGCGCGCTCGCGTCGGTGAGCGACGCCCTTGCGGGCGCCATGGGGTTCAAGCCGAGGCCGGCCTCCGAGACGGTCGCCGACGAGGACGTGCGGGCGCTCGTGGAGAAGGGGCTCCACGCCGGGGTGTTCAAGCGCGCCAAGAAGGAGATGGTGGACGGGGTGCTGTCCCTGGACAATCTCCTCGTCACGGCGATCATGACGCCGCGCTCAAAGATCGTGTTCCTCAACATCGACGACAACGAGGAGACGAACTGGAGGAAGATCGTGACGAGCGGGCACTCGTATTTTCCCGTGTTCCAGAAGAACCGCGACCACGTGGTGGGCATGGTCTCGGTGAAGGCGCTCTGGGCGCACTCGGCGATCGGGTTGCCCACGGAGCTCAAGAACCTGCTGGTCCCCCCCCTCATAGCCCCGGAGGCGATGACGGCGACCCAATTGCTCGAGCAGTTCAAGAAGACGGGCCGGCACACGGCTGTGATCTCGGACGAGTTCGGGGCCGTGCAGGGCCTCGTGACCCTGATCGACGTCTTCGAGGCGATCGTGGGCGACCTCCCCGAGCCCGGCCGGCGCAACCAGTCCGGCGCGAAGAGGCGGGAGGACGGCTCGTGGGAGGTCGACGCGACGCTTCCCATCGCCGAGTTCAAGTCCGTGCTCGGGGTCTCTGCGCCCCTACCGGACGAGTCGGAGGCCGACTACAGGACGGCGGGGGGATTCGTGGTCACCCAGTTTGGCCGCATCCCCGCCGCGGGGGACCACTTCAGCTGGGCCGGTTGGCGCTTCGAGGTCCTGGAGATGGACCGCCGCCGGGTCGACAAGGTGCTGGTTTCCAGGATGCCGGCGCCCGACGGCGCAGCGGCGGCGTAGGCGCGCCCGGATGCGAATAACTTGTCGGCAAGCGGGGGTTGCCTCTAGCCTCGCCGGCGCCGACTTTTCGCCCATGTCCGACCCATGCAAGACGCCTTCACCGGACAACCGACCTGCATCCGCGGCTCGATCCTCCCGTGCGCAGACGGCCGAGCCGCTCTTCAAGACGATCACGAGCGTCGACTGGAAGCGCTCGCTCGACTTGGCCAGGCTGCAGCGCAATGCGGTCTCAGAGCAGATTCGGACCGCGATCTCGTCCTCCTCGAAAAAGACGAAGTGAGCCTGCTGGAGGGAGCCGGGCCCGAGTGGGCGGCCCTGGGCGGCGCGATCCGGGCCTTCCGGGAGCGCCTCCCCCTCCACCGCCTCTCGGATTTCGGCTTCTCCGACGGGGAGGGCAACCCGCTCGAGGAGGCCAATCCGCGGCTGCGCCAGATAGGGGTCGGCGTGGAGGCGTGGGCCTTCGAGGCCGTCGGCGAGGGCTCGGTGTACAAGTTCTACCGGCCCCGCGAGGAGAAGCGCATCGGCAGCGAGTTTGGATTCCAGCCTGGCGGCGAATCGCTGCTCCTGGCCGAGGCAACGCTGGGCGACTACCGCGGCCTGCTCGAGAAGCTGCTCATCATCCTCGCGCTCGGCGGCATGGCGACGGAGGTCGTCGCCGTCACCCCCGAGGGCATCCTTGTCGCCAAGCAGTCGCGCGGAGAGACGCTTCCCCAGGGGGAGGACATGTCCCGGGACCTACCGGGAAACCTGATTGAGATCCCCTCGCGCTTCCTGCGGGCAAACCGCGACCATCCCCGCCTTCTCTTCCTTGCGGGCCGCCCCTACCTCGTCGCCGACCTCCATGCCCGCAACTTTGTGAGGAGCGCGGATGGTTCCCTGCGGGTGATCGACCTGGTGGCCGCGCGCTGGCCGGCGGACGGGCCCGCGCGCGAGCGGCTGATCGCGCAATGGCTCGACCGCGTCGTCGCCGACCCGCAGGCATCGGCGCTGCCTCAGGCTCCCGACAGCGAGCTTTGACCCGCCGCCTCAGCCGCCGCTGGCGGCCAGCACGTCCAGGATGGCCTGGGCCTGGGTCTTCGTCGTCCCCTTGTAATCGGTGTAGACGACCTTGCCGCCCTTTATGAGATAGGCCGACCTGTGGGCCATTCCGAGCATGTTGGTCGGGACTCCAAATGCGCCCATGACCGAATCGTCGGTGTCGGCGATGAGCGTGAAAGGCAGGTGATACTTGTCCTTGAACGCCTTCTGGGCCGAGACGTCGTCATGGCTGACGCCGATCACGGCGACGCCCTTCTGGGTGAGGCTCTCGTATCCATCCCTCAGCGAGCAGCCCTGGGCGGTGCATCCCGGCGTGTCGGCCTTTGGGTAGAAATAGACCAGGGTGTAGGCCTGCTTGGAGTATACGTCTGCAAAGTTGATCTTCTGGCCGGCGTCGGTGACTCCGGAGGGGGCGGGTGCGTTGTCGCCCACCTTGACCTGGGCATTTGCGTTTTGGGCCATGGCGAGGGTCGCCGACAGGCCGGCGAGCATGAGGAGGGTCGTTTTCATTCGGGGCGGCACGGTCAACCCGGGGGCCGGGTTTTGCAAGCCGGCACCGGCCGCAAAAATCGTGGTCCGGGCGACAGCTTTCCCGGAACTTTTTGCGGTTCGCGGGCGACTAAATCGTCCCCTTGGGAGCCCCCGCTTCCCGGCATTGCATTTGTACGCTTTCTCTGTAAGCAGATTCCTCCTTCATGCCAATCCCTTCGTCCCCTAGAACCGGCCTGCTTGGCATCAAATTGGCTGGGTTAGTGCTCCTGGTGACGGCGGAGGCGGCGCTCAGGGCCCAGACGGCCCCCTCGCCGGGCGACGGGTTCAACCCGAATGCGAACGGAATCGTCAACACGGTCCTTCTGCAGCCGGACAGTAAGATATTGATTGGCGGGTACTTCACACAGCTGCAGCCCGACAACAAGCCGGTCACGAGCTGCGGCTACATCGCCCGGCTCAACCATGACGGGTCGGTCGATGCGAGTTTCACGCCCAGTGCGAACGGCGTGGTGCGCCCGATGGTTCTCCAGCCCAATGGCCAGATCCTCATCGGGGGCAGCTTCACCACGGTTCAGCCGACCGGCGGGGGTGCGCCGCTTGTCCGCAACTATGCGGCCCGCCTGAACGCCGACGGCACCCTCGACCCGGTGTTCAATCCCAACACCAACGGCGTCGTCTACGCCATCGCCTACCAGCCCAACGGCCAGATCCTCATCGGGGGCTCTTTCACGACGGTCCAGCCTGCCGGCTCCGCGGCCGTGACACGCAACCACATTGCGCGCTTCAACGCCGACGGATCGCTCGACGCGAAATTCGACCCCAACACGGACCGGCCCGTGCTTTCGCTGGCCGTCCAGTCGAGCGGCCAGATCATCGTGGGCGGCGGCTTCTCGACGTTTTCGCCGAACGGGGCGACTTCCAGCACGGTCCGCAACTGCCTCGCGCGGCTCAACTCCGACGGGACACTCGACCCGACCTTTGATCCCGAGGCCAACGGAAGCGTGAGCACGATCACCATCATGCCCGACGGGCGGTTCCTCGTCGGCGGCCAATTCACGACCTTTCAGCCGGACGGACAGCTTTCGTCGCTGCCGGTCGATTTTCTGGCGCGGTTTTCAGCGGCCGGCACCCTCGATACCGGCTTCGTCGTCGATCCGCTGGGAAGCGTCGCATCGATCGCGCTCCAGCCGAACGGCGATCTCGTGATCGGGGGCACCTTCACCCGTATCCTGGGGGTGAACAGCACCTCGACCTCCTTTGTCGGCTTCGTCGCCCGGATAAACCCGAACGGCTCCCTCGACTCTTCGTTCTCCCCGAACCCCAACCAGGCCGTCAGCTCCGTGGCGATCGAGACCGACGGGGCGATTGTCATCGGCGGATATTTCACAACGGTAACCCCGACCGGCGTCCCGAACCCGATAGGCCGCAACTACATCGCCCGGGTTGAGCCGACGGGCGCGGTCGACTCCACTTTCGCGCCCAACAACGGAGGCACGGTCTTCGCCTCGGTGCCGCTATCGAGCGGGCAGGTTCTCGTGGGAGGTTCGTTCGTCAGCATTGGCGGCTCCACGCAGGCCTACCTCGCGCGGCTCAACGCGGACGGCTCGCTGGACAAGACATTCGCGCCCAAGTTCAACGGCCCTGTGCAGGCCATCGCCCTGCAGTCGAATGGCCAGTACCTCGTCGGCGGCCTATTCACGACCGTGGACGGGATCTCCCGCTCCTACATCGTCCGCATGAACACCGACGGCACGTTCGACGGGCCGTTCAACCCAGACCCCAACGCGCCGGTCTACTCGATCGCGGTCCAGTCCAACGGACAGATCCTGTTCGGCGGTGCTTTTGACGTTGTCACCCCGAATGGCGCCCTGACGAGCACCACGGTGGGCCAGTTCGTCCGCGTGAACACGGACGGAACGCTCGACACGACGTTCAACCCGGAGCCGAGCGGCGGCTCGATCTTCGCCATCGCGATACTTTCCGACGGCAGGATCGTGGTCGGCGGCGAATTCACGGGGATTGGCGGGGCCAGCCAGAGCTACATTGCGCGGTTGAGCTCGACGGGGGCATACGACACGACCGAGACCTTCAATCCCAGGCCCAACAACGCAGTATATGCGCTGGCCGTCCAGTCCAACGGGCAGATCCTCATGGGTGGATCGTTCAACCAGGTGGAACCCCTGACGGGCAAGTCCCCGAGCACGGCGACGCTGCCGACGGTAACCCTCGCCAACGGGGTCGTCCAGACGTATCCCCCGGCGGGCCTCACCGCGACCCTACCCATCTACGTCAACAACCTCGCCCGCCTGAACCCCGACGGCTCGCTGGACACGACATTCTTCCCCGACCCGAGCTTCACCGTCCTCTCCCTGCAGATCCAGTCCAATGGAAGCATCCTGGTCGCGGGCGAATTCACCTCGTTCGCCCAGAACGGGGCGACGACAGGGACCCTTCGCAACTCCGTGGCCCGGATCGATTCGACAGGAACGCTGGACGCCACGTTCAATCCCGACGCAAACGGACAGGTCGACACGATAAACGTGCTCTCCACCGGCCAAATCTTCATCGGGGGGAGCTTCACCGCGCTCCAGCCGAACGGTTCGGCGTCGCCCACGCCGGCCGTGCACTTCGCGCTCCTCAATGCCGACGGGTCAATCGCCTCTTCGTTCACGGCGGGTGCGAACAACCCCTCGACGGGCCAGGTATACGCATTGGCGATGCAACAGAACGACCAGCTGCTGGTCGGCGGGTCATTCAGCCCTTTCGGGGGCGCGCCGGACGCCTACCTGAGCCGGTTCAACGCCGACGGGTCGCCCGACACGGGGTTCGCGCCCAACCTGAACGGCCCGGTCAACGCGGTCGCGATCGAACCGACCTCGGGGTCAAACACGGTGTCGTCGGACGGCGCGGTCTGGCTCAACGCAGACGGGTCCGTGCGCCATACCTTTGTCACCGACACAAACCCGACGGTGACGGCCATTGCGCAGCAGGCCGACGGGCGGGTCCTCCTCGGCGGCCTCTTTGACAACTTCTCGGGGAACTCAGCCTTGTTGGACCTCGTTCGCATCAACACCGACGGCACCGTTGATTCGTCGTTCGCCCCGAACGTGGTGGGCCAGGTGAACGCGATCCTGGTGCTCTCCAACGGGCAGATCTTGATCGGGGGCTCCTTCTCGCAGGTGGGCCAGACCACCTTGAGCGGGGTGACCACGGTGGCCACGGCGCTTGTGAAGGGTGACACCTACGTGATCGACACCGTCGGTGACACCGACTTCACGACGGTCGGCTCCATAAACAACACGGTGGGCACGGTGTTCGTGGCCACGGGCCCCGGCACGGGGACCGGCACGGTCTCCAGCGGCGTAGCCAACACCAGCTACCTGGTCCGGCTGAACTCGGACGGAAGCCTGGACAAGACGTTCATGCCGAACCCCAACGGCCTCGTGAACTGCCTCGCGCTCCAATCCAACGGCGATCTCCTAATCGGAGGCACGTTTACCCTGGTCAACTTCAACGATACCAACAGCTCGGGGACCATCCGCAACGATATCGCGCGCTTCAACTCGGACGGGACGCTGGACACCACGTTCAACCCCAGCATGAACGGGCAGGTCTTCGCAATATCCGTGCTCCCGAACGGCCAGATAATGGTCGGCGGCGGGTTCACGACGATCAATCCCAACGCGGGCTCAACCACGTACAATGAGGCGAGCCTCGTCAGGCTCAATTCAGACGGCACGGTGGACACGAACTTCTATCCGGACCCGAACGCGAACGTTGAGTCGCTCGCGGTGCAGCCCAACGGCCAGGTCATCATCGGCGGCACCTTCACGGAGTTCGTCAATGGCGGAACGGTCGGAGTCACGACCCCGGCGAACCCCGTCACCGCCTACTATCTCGCCAGGGTCAATGCGGACGGTTCCGTCGACACCTCGTTCAACCCGAACCCAACCAGTCCGGTGACGAAGGTCGTCCTCCTGCCGAATGGCCAGATCTTCGTCGGAGGCGGCTTCGTGGGGTTCAATCCAAACGGCTATGGGCAGCCGATAACGCGCCTGTTTGTCGCGCGGCTGAATTCGAACGGGACGGTGGACACCTCGTTTGACCCGCAGGTGAATGCCACCGTGTCCGCGATTGACACGCTTTCCGACGGGTCGCTGGTCTTTGGCGGCGGCTTCTCGACGGTCCAGACGGGCCCGTTGCTCCTGGCCGGTGGATCCTTTTCCCAAGTCGGAGGCAACCCGGCCTCCAACCTGGTGCAGCTGAATTCCGACGGCACCGTGAACACGACGTTCCCTGCGGGCGCTGACGGTCCCGTAAACGCCATCACCTTCGCATCGAGCGGAACCGCCCTGGTGGGCGGCTCGTTCGCCAACGTCACTGGGCAGCCGCGCGCAAACCTGGCGCTCCTGAATGCGGACGGAACGCTGAATTCGCAGTTCAATCCGGGCGCGAACGCTGCCGTCAACGCCTTCGCCCTGCAGGCGAACGGCCAGATCGTCGTCGGCGGAGCCTTCACCGCCATCGCGGGGACGGCCGAAAAATACCTCGCGCGCCTCGGCGCCTCGGGCGCGGCTGACGCCACATTCGCGCCGGCCATCAACGGCCCCGTGAGCGCCGTGGTCGAGCAGGCGAACGGCCAGGTCGTGATCGGTGGGACGTTCACAAGCGTCGGCGGCCTTTCGGTGGGCAACCTGGCGCGCATCAATTCCAACGGGACGGTCGACGCGACATTCAACCCGAATGCGAACGGGACGGTGGAGGCGCTGACACTCCAGGTCGACGGGACCATCCTGGCGACCGGGTTGTTCACGACGATCGGGGGCCAGGCGGTGCCGTACGCAGCGCGAATCGGCTCCAACGGTGTGGTCGACACGACATTCACGCCGAGCCCCAACGGGGTGGTGAACGCGGCGACGGTCCAGGCCGACGGCAAGGTCGTCCTCGGCGGCGGCTTCACGTCCGCGGGCGGGTACGCGCGCTACGAGCTAACGCGGGTTGCCTCGACCGACCCCGTGACGCAGTCGATCGGAGCGAGCGCCGACTTCTCGACGCTCCTGTGGACCCAGGGGGGCGGCGCGCCCAGCCTCGGCGGAGCGCTGTTCGAGGAGTCCACGGACGGCATAAACTGGACCACTGTCGGACAGGGAACGAGCGTCAGCCAGTCGGCATGGCAGATCTCCGGACTGGCCGCGCCCGCATCCACGCCGTTCTTCGTGCGAGCCTCCGGCATCGTCCCGTCCTCCGAGCACAGCTCGTCCGGGCTGATCCAGACCGTGCAGGAGATAACGCCCGGCGTGTCCCCGGTCGTGAACTCCGTGGCCCAGGCGGGCGGAAGCTCCGGGGCGCCGTTCAGCTTCACGGTGACAGCCACGCAGGCGGGAACGAATTTCTCGGCAACCGGCCTGCCCCCGGGGCTCACCATCAACTCCTCGACGGGCGTCATATCCGGCACGCCCACCGCGGCCGGCACCTACCAGGTCTCGGTGACGGTCGCCAATTCCGCCGGCTCATCGACGTCGATGCTGGTCATCACCGTTGGTTCCACGGGCTCAACGTACATTTCTGCCGGCTCGTCCGCCGACCGGCTGGCGAACCTCTCCTGCCGCGACCAGCTGGCCGGGAGCCAGGCTCTCATCGCCGGCTTCGTAATCACGGGGTCCGCCCCCGAGACTGTGTTGCTCAGGGCGGTTGGGCCCGGGCTCACGCAATTCAACGTCGCAGGGGCGATGGCGACGCCCGAGCTCCAGCTCTATTCGTCGTCCGGCGGGCTGCTCCTGCAAAACAGCGGGTGGGGCGGCTCGAGCTCCCTTTCGAGCGCCTTCGCGCAGGTCGGCGCGTTCGCGCTCGTGCCCAGCAGCGCCGACGCCGGCGTCGAGACCACGCTCGCGCCCGGGTCGTACACGCTGCATGTGTTCGACGCGTCGGGCGTGGGCGGGGCCGTGCTCATGGAGATCTACGACGTTAATCCGTCGCCGCTCGCCGACACGACAAAGCTGGTCAACATCTCCGCTCGGGGAGCGGTGAGCCAGGGGGCCGGCGCGCTGATAGGCGGTTTCGTGGTTTCCGGAACCTCCAACGAGACCGTCCTCATCCGCGGCATTGGCCCGGGCCTGGCCTCTTATGGTGTCACCGGCCCGCTCGCGGATCCCGAGCTCAGCGTCTATGACGCCAGCGGGAACCTCGTGGCATCAAACAAGGCGTGGGGCGTCCAGGTTCAGGCCAGTCCGTATCAGGAGGCCGTGACGGCCGCGGGCATCGCCTCGGCCGACGCTGCCGCGGGGGCATTCGCCCTTGCCGCCGGCAGCGCCGACACCGCCCTCATCGCCAGCCTCCCGCCGGGCTCGTACACGTTTGAGGTGACGAGCGCGAGCAACTCGACCGGCCAGGCGCTGGGCGAGGTGTACGAGCTGCCGTAGGCCGCCCGGTCCGGGTCAGGCGTTCTTCCCGGAGGGCTCCGCGGCCCTCGCGAGAAAGGCGTGGATATCCCGGGCGAGACGCGGGCCGATGCCGGGGACCTCAGCGATCTCCACGGCCGTTGCGCCCCTTATGCGCTCAATGCTCCCGAAACGCCCCATGAGGGCCGAGCGGCGAACAGGGCCGACGCCGGCGAGGTCGTCCAGAAGAGATTCGCGGATCTTCCTGGACCTTAGGTCTGCGTTGAACGTGTTGGCGAAGCGATGGGCCTCGTCGCGCAGCCGCTGGAGCAGCCTGAGCCCGGCGTGGTCGAGCGGTATGTCCAGCGGCGGGCGCGCGTCGGGAAAAACGATGGTTTCCTCCCGTTTCGCAAGGCCGATCATCGGGGGCGGATCCAGGTCGAGCGAGACGAAGGCCTTCAGGGCGGCCGCCACCTGCCCTCTCCCACCGTCGATCACGACGAGGTCGGGAAACGCCCTTCCCTCCCGGCGGAGCCGGCTGTACCGACGCCCGACGACTTCCTGCATGGCCCGGAAATCGTCGTTTCCCTCGAATCCCCGGATGCGGAACCGCCGGTAGCTGTCACGGTCTGGCTTGCCGCCGGCGAACCGGACCATCGAGGCGACCACGAACGTCCCCGAGATGTGGGAGATGTCGAAGCACTCGATCACGAGCGGGGGCGTGGGCAGGTTCAGCGCCTGCCGGAGCGCCTCCAGCGCCGAATCGTCCGCGTTCAGCGCCGTCGGGTCCGTGCGCTCGAAATGCCGCGGCCTCTCGAGGGTCTTCTCGAGCGCGAACACGATGTCGCGAAGGCCGGCCGCCTTCTCAAAGTCGCGCCTCGCCGCCGCCGCCGCCATCTCCGAGCGCAGGGAATCGAGCCATTCGCGCGACTTGCCCTCCAGGAACTCGCATGCCCGGGAGACCCGCTCGCGGTACGCCTCCGCCGTCACACTGCCCTGGAACCCGTAGATCTCGGACCTGACGTCGTCGTAGAGCGTCCATGAGCCGTCCGGCAGACGGCGAGGCGTGCCGTCCCCCAGAAGGATCCCGAACTGCCCGCGCATCTGGGCGAGGGCCTTGCGCAGGGGTCCGCTGTGGGCAAAGGGGCCGAAATACCGCGAGCGATCGTCCTTCCTGAATCTCGCGAGGCGGAACCGGGGCAGTTCCTCGCGCATGTCCACCCGCACGAGCAGGAAGCGCTTGTCGTCGGTGAAGTCTGTGTTGTAGCGCGGCTTCCACTGCTTGATGAGCTTCCCCTCGAGCAGGATCGCCTCCGGCTCCGATTTCACCACGATCGCGTCAAAATCGGCTATCATCTCGACGAGTGCGCGGATCTTCGGATGGAGGGCGAAGGCACGCGAGGGCTGGAAATACGACGACACCCGCCTCTTCAGCGCCTTGGCCTTCCCCACGTAGATGATCCTGCCAATCCGGTCCCTCATGAGGTACACCCCCGGCCGGTCGGGCAGCCTGCGCACCTTTTCCTTGAGCGTGAGCGGAACTCCGCTATCTGAGTCGGCGGCTGGCATTTTCCAGAGATTAGCCTAATTTCTGCCGCCGCAAGCATGCTTTCTACCGATACTCCAGCAATTCGGCCCGCGGGGCGCCGCCGTTATGAACTCCTTACCATTGGCGACGAGCTCCTTCTGGGACTGACCGCCAACGGCCACTTGGCGTTCATCGGGTCGCAGCTCGGCGCCAGGGGCGTCGAACTGCACAGGAACGTCACGATAACGGACGACGCGGAGGACATCGCCGGACAGTTTCGGGAAAGCTGGGACCGCTCGGACGTTGTCCTCGTAACCGGCGGCCTGGGGCCGACCTGCGACGACCGGACGCGCGAGGCGGTGGCGGGGGTTCTCGGCCAGCGCCTCGTGTTTGATCCGGACATCGAGCGGCACATCCTCGACCGATTCGCCCTTTTCGGGCGCAAGATGACGCCCAACAACCTCAAGCAGGCCTACCGGTTTGAGCACGGAGAGGTCCTCCCCAACGCGAACGGAACTGCTCCCGGTCTCTGGGTTGAGCAGGGCGGCAAGGTGCTCTGCATGATGCCGGGCCCGCCAAACGAGCTCCAGCCGATGTTCACCGAGCAGGTCCTTCCCCGGCTTGCCAGGCTGGGGCTGGTGCGGGACCGCGAGGCCTACATCCAGATACGGACGGCGGGGATCGGCGAATCCATGCTCGAGACGCGGCTGCAGCCCGTGTTTGAGCGCCAAGGCCCGAAGCTCGCCGTGGCGTTCTGCGCGCATTCGGGCCACGTCGACTGCCGCCTGAGCTCGCCGGGCGGCGAATTGGACCTTGCCGAGCTGGGTTCGGTCGCTAACGAATGCGCCCAGCTCCTCGGGGAGGACTTCGTCACCTTTGGCGACGACTCGCTTGCGAAGGTCTGCGCCGACCGCCTCCGGGCCCAGGAAAGGCTCCTCGCGGTGGCCGAGACGGCCACGGGCGGCCTCGTCGCGAACGCGTTTACCGACATCTGCAGCGCCTCGAAGTTTTTCGCGGGCGGATGCGTGTGCTATTCAAATGACTCAAAGATGCAGCTGCTCGACGTGCCCGAGTGCCTGCTCCTGCAGCACGGGGCGGTGAGCGCGGAGGCCGCCGTTGCGATGGCTACCGGCGCGGCCGAGAAGCTCGGGGCGGATTACGCCCTGGCGATCACGGGGTTTGCGGGACCCTGCGGTGGTGCCAACGAGAACCCGGTCGGCACCATTTTCGTGGCGCTTCACGCCCCGCACGGCGTCTGGTCGCGCAAGCTCAGCTACCCGGGCCCGCGGACGACGGTCAAGCAGCGCGCCGTGAATGCCGCCCTCGACTGGCTCCGGCGCGAGCTCGTGCGCGCCCAGAGTGGCTCGGCGGTTCCGCAGAAGCGCCTCGGCGTCATGCAGTGATCCGGCCGTCGGCCATGAGGCTGCGCAGCGCGGCAAGGTATTTGTCCCGCGTCCTGGCGATCACGCCGGAGGGGAGGCGCGGCGCAGGCGGCCTTTGGTCCCACGAGAGACCCAGCAGGTGGTCGCGCACAAACTGCTTGTCGTAGCTCGGCGGCGACCGGCCGACCTCGAAGCTGTCCATCGGCCAATACCGCGACGAGTCGGGCGTGAGGATCTCGTCGATGAGGACGGGCGCACCACCGCCTTCCGTTCCGAACTCAAACTTAGTGTCGGCGAGGATCATCCCGGCGTCCCGCGCCCGGTCGTGTCCGAAGCGGTAGAGCGCCAGGCTCGCCTCCCTCACCTTCGCATAAAGGGCGGCCCCCACCGCCGCTGCCGCCTGCGCGTCGTCGATGGCCTCGTCATGGCTGCCCTTCGGGGCCTTTGTGGTGGGGGTGAAGATCGGCTCGGCCAGGCGGTCCGCCTGGCGCAGGCCCGGGGCAAGCCTGATCCCGCACACCGAGCCTGACTTGGAATAGGACGCCCATCCGCTGCCGGCAAGGTAGCCCCGGACAACGCATTCTATCGGCAGGGGCTTCAGCTTGCGCACCACCATGCTGCGAAGCCGGAGATCGGGGTCCGTGATCCCGCGACGGTCGAGCTCCGCCTCCTGGTCCGGGAGCAGGTGATTGCGGGCGATCGGCGAGGTCCTGGCGAACCACCAGAGGCTCATCTGGGTCAGCACGATCCCCTTTCCCGGAATCCCGTCCGGAAGGATGACATCAAACGCCGAGAGCCGGTCCGAGGCCGCGAGCAGGAGGGCGTCGCCGAGGTCGAAGATTTCACGGACCTTGCCGGAGCCCACCCTTGGGAAAGGCGCCTCAATCGTCGTTACGGCCCTTTCAGGCAGCGCGGCCTCGATTTCGGCAAAGGTCATCCGCCGAGAATTTGCGGCGCTGGGCGCACGTCCAGAAGTAAAATGCTCTTGCTTGAACCGGCACCCGGCCTAGCTTGCCGAGTTCCGCGCTACGTCCCCATCGTCTAGCCCGGTCAGGACACCACCCTTTCACGGTGAGAACCGGGGTTCGAATCCCCGTGGGGACGCCACGCTAAGCTCTTCTCAGTAAGGG
>Ga0302326_10005747_pt1 | contig 28149 bp, 16 predicted proteins | sample Palsa_T0_3_FD_202264 | JGI IMG/M metagenome (GOLD analysis project Ga0302326, IMG submission 202264) | Peat permafrost microbial communities from Stordalen Mire near Abisko, Sweden - Palsa_T0_3 | ecosystem: Environmental > Terrestrial > Soil > Palsa > Peat permafrost | place: Sweden: Abisko... | reverse complement strand
GGACAGGTCCGCAGCGAGCTGGACAGCGAGATCACCGAGCGCGGTGATGTCGAAGCTGACGCTGTCAACGTCGCTGACCGGCAGCAGTCCGGTGAGGCTGGCCAGGGTGCCGGCGAAGGAGGTCGAGCTGGTATGGAGTACTGCCAGGAACTGGTCGCGGCGCGTGACGAATGCGGCCCGGACGGCGTTCAATGCCGTCCGCAGCTGGGCCGGCGTGGCCGGCAGTGGCTGCAGCGTGGTGGTCAGCAGGATCTCGGCCGCCTGCAGCGCGCTGAAGCGGCTGTCGTCGGGGGTGGCAGCGGGCAGCGCGTCGTAGGCCGTGATGCGCGCGTCGTAGTCCGCCAGCTTGCCGTGCCAGCGGTCCGTCAGCCCGGCCACCTGTGTCATCAGCGCCGCGAAGGCGTCGTGCCGCCAGGCCAGGGCGAATCCCCAGCCCGCCGATGGCAGGCGGAAGCGCGCGGCCCGGCTCAGCAGCGATACCGCCTGGTCCAGGTAGGTATCAATCTGGGCGAGTATCGTCGCGCGGTGGGTCACCGGGTCAGCCACCAGCGGGGCCAGTGTGGCCACGAAGGATGCGACATCTGAGCGGAGGCTGTCGAGTGCCGTCTTGGGCCCGGCGATACGGGCCCGGTCCAGTGATACGGCGGCGTTGGCCGCGGCCGTCGCGTCGTTGCCCAGTGCGGCGTCGGTCGCCCGCAGCGGCCGGGACTGGGTGACCAGCGTCTTGACCGCGCGTACCAGGGCCGACACCTCGAAGACGGACAGGCCGCCGGGTGGCGCGGCCAGGTAGTGGATGGCCAGTTCGGCATCCGGCCTGGGGCCGGCGCTGCTCAGCGCGAACGCCAGCACGCGGTCGTCCAGCTGAGTCATGGCCTGGGTGTCGTCGGGGAGGATGAGGTCGAGCACGTCGATCGGGCTGACGCCGAGGGCCGCGAGCGGCACCGGAAGCTCATGATCGTGACCGCTGACCGGGTTCTTCCAGGTCACCGTGCAGCCGACCTTGGTCAGTGGCGGCAAGATATCGCCCAGCCAGGCGTTGACGGCCGGCTCGGCCCGGGCGGCAGGGGTCGCGCCCGCCGGGGCGCTCAGGCCCGGCTTCAGGTGCAGGGCGACCCTGTGCGTCAGCCCGATGCCGGAAGGCGGCGTGCGGGCGACCTCGGGCTCGGGCGGGAAGTTGCCTGTGGTGTAGGCGTCGAGGGTCCCGGCGATCCGCTCGAAGTTGCCCTGTGCCGCCTGATGCACCCCTTCGGCCAGGGCCAGGTCCGCTATCGCGTCGTAGACGTCGAGCAGGCCGCTGCATTCGGCGTTGATCGCCGCCTCCTGCGCGGCGGAGGCGGCGGGGAGCGTCGTGATGCCGAACGGGTACGTGCTGATGCCCGAGGACTTTATGTGGTCGACGAGCTTGCGGCCGTCCAGCACGTTGCGCGCCTCGATCGCCTCGATCGGCACGCCCGGCGGGGTGGCTGTCGACGCCAGGGAATCTGCGACCAGGGGGAATGCCTTGCGCATGGGGTAGATGAACTGGTCTACCTCGGCCAGCCCGTAGTCGTCGTGCAGCCCGACCTCGAAGCGGTAGCCCAGCAGCGCGCCGAGGCTCTGGCCATCGCGGATGCCCTCAAGCGTGGCCAGCGCCGCCCGTACCCGGTCAGACGACAGGTTGACCGCGAGGGACTGCGGGTTTGCCGAGGTCGCATTGGCCAGATAGCCGCTGCGCAGGATCGCCGCCGTCCGGGCGTGCGGCAATGACGGCGCGTGCACGTAGCCGCCGTTGGCCGGGTCGGACCGGATGGGGGCGCCTCCGCCGAAGACCGTATCGAGGCCGGGGGGCAGCTGCACTGGCTCCAGCTGCGCCGGTGACGGGCGCAGGTTTTCCAGCCATGCGTACGCGCCCAGGTAGACGCCGCCAGCGGATTTCTCGTCCTTCTGCGCCGCGCGCATCTGCTCAAGCTGGTAATTGACCAGCCCGAGCAGCCAGGCGTCGTAGCGGTAGCCGCAGAGGTCGACATGCTCGGCGAACGCGCGCTCGAGCTGCGCGGTCGGGGCATCGGCGAGGATGGCCATGGCGGCCAGCTGGTCGGCGAGGCCGGCCGCCTCCGGCAATGTGGGCAGCCTTGCCGTGATGTAGTCGGACACGAGCATGGTCGGGCTGGAGGTGATCGCCGGCTGGGTGGCATACAGGAGCGCGAACCGGCTTTCGCTGGCGGGCGCCGTCTCGGTCACATGCACGAAGGGCGCTTCGGGTTTCAGCGCCGCCAGGCCGGCCGGGCTGATGGTGCCAGCGGTCTTGTTCAGCCCGTAGGCGGTGTCGTAGTAGCCGAGCATCAGCGCGTGCCGCAGCAGCAGGTACAGCAGCGCCTGCGGGCTGGCGCCGCCGGCGAAGCCCTGCTCGCCGACCACCGCGTCGAGGGATGTATTCGCGGCGTCGATCAGCCAGGTGATGTAGTTGCGGTGATCGCTCGTGTAGGACCTGATCGGCCTTGACTCCGACAGCGGCCGGTCATCGATGATCGTGTCGAGCCGGCTGGCGTCGGTGCAGAACAGGTGCTGCAGGATGTCAGGCGGCTGGCCCTGGTATCCGAGTTCCCCGAGCAGGCCCGCCGCCGCCGCGTCCAGCGCGAGTTCCTGCAGCGCCCGGAAGAACGCAGGCCCGAAACCCCACAGGTTCTGCACGTTGAACAGCTCGCTGATGCTCTCGGCCGTGCGCGAGTAGTACTCGACGGACGACGGCTGCAGGCCCACCACGTCCAGGAGCGTCTGCTGCGGGTCGCCGCCGCTGCCGACGTAGGCGGCCTGGCTGCTCATGGTGGCCCAGTCCTGGCCGGCCGTGGTGGCCAGAGCCAGCAGCCGGGACAGGAACGCGGCGGCTGGCGCGTCGCCCGCCGGAGGCTGGCTGAGCCAGCCAATCCTGGAGAATGCCGTGGTCGGGAGCACCCCGTAGGGCTGCCCGCCGATGCGCAGGGCCGGCACTGACCCGCGGCCGCTCACGTAGCGGGTGAAGTACTCGCGGGTGGCTTCGACGACGTCGTCGCCGAAGACCGGCGTCATCATCTTGTCCATCCAGTAGCCGAGAGTGGCCGGCCAGAGCGCGCGCTGCATCGCCCTGGCCTGCATCTGGTCCTGGCCGCCGCTCGCGTGCACGGTCGCGATCAGGCCGCTGCTGACGCCGAGCGCCTCGGCCAGCCATTGCCCGTCTCGCTTGCTCCAGATGTCGGCGGTGGTGGTGAACAGCGGCTCGTTCTGCCGGTCGGCGAAACTCTCGTCGGCGTTGTCGAGCACGGTGTAGCCAGTGCCGGTCCCCGTGGTGTTGTGGGTCGGGGTGCCCTGCGGGATCAGCGACAGGCCGCTGCGGCCGACCAGGTGGTGATACAGCAGCTGCTCAAGGGCTGCGGCGCCGTCGTTTTCGCTGGCGGCCATCTGCACGCCGATAACGAGCAGCCGGTCGAACCCGCCTTGCGCCTGGGCGGGGGTCAGCGGGATGGACAGGGCCAGGCCGGCCGCGACCGCCGTCTCGAAGTCCACCATCCAGCGCAGCTGGTCGGGCACGAACAGGTTGCCGCCGTCGGGGTGGATGGCCGAGCCCGGGTCGGCGCTCGGGTCGGGCCCGACGTACAGCGGAAGGGTGACAAGGCCGCCGATCGCCTGCAGCACCGGCTCGCCGCCGACGTAGCCGATGACCACGAACCGCTCGGGGAACTGGCGGACCTGCGGTGCCTGCGTCCAGGTTGCCTGCTTGGTGGGCGGATCCGCCGGGAAGATCAGGAACGCGACGGAAACGGCGGCGTCGTGGCGGGTCGCGGGCGGCGTGGGGGTGTCGGAGAGGTTGAATGGCACATAGCTGGCGCGCAGCTGGGTCGCCCTGGCGGTGCCGGCGGCGTTGTCGAGGGCGGTGGCGGCGGCCCGCAGGGCTGCCTTGTCGTCGGCGCCGGTCCAGGCCGCGGCCCAGTAAGCGCTCACGGCTGCCGCCTCGGCGGCGGCCAGCGGGGCCTGGGTGGGGATGACGAGGATCTCGTCGGAGGCGGCTGCCTTGGCGGGCAGGTCGGATATGTTAACCGGCTGGTAGGTGTCGGCGATGTAGCCTGCGCGGCCGGAGCCGCTCGCCGCGACCAGGTCCCGCCACGCCGCGCGCTCGCCCGTCTCGATGCCGCCGGCCCGCCAGATGTTCTGCCAGTAGCGTTGCGCGTTCGACAGCTCGGTCGCGGACAGCATCGGCTCGAACGTGTCGATAGAGCAGTCGTCAGGGTAGATGCGCACCAGCAGCCGGGATGTCGGCTCCCCGTCGAGCTCGTCGGTGACGAACCTGGTCTCCAGCCGCACCGGGAACAGCGCGAATGGCGAGCCGTCCCCGAGCAGGCCCACGTTCTCGCGTGGATCGGTGAAGCTGGCGAAGCCCTCTGCCGCGGCCCGTGCCTGCTGGCCGGCGGCCGCGAGGGCCGAGCGTGCACCGGTCAGTGCCTGCTCCGCCTCGCGCAGCTGCGCCGCGGCGGCTTCCCGCTCGGCTGCCCCGGCGCGATCGTCCGGGCCGAGCTGCCGGTCAAGCTGCTGGAGCGCCGCGGCGAGCCTCAGCTGCCGCTGCAGCGCCGCGGCGGCCGTTGCCTGCGCGGCCTGCAGCGCGTCCTGCGCCTGCGTCAGGTCGGTCCTGCTCACGGCGAAATCGGTCATTGTCACGATCCGCCCTGGCCGAGCATCTGGTCGGCGTGGACGGCGATCAGCACGGGGGCACGCAGCAGCAGGTATGCCCAGCGGGCCGAGCTGGCCGCCGCCGGGTCGACCTGCTCGTCGTCGTCATGCTGCTGCTGCCGGTCCGCGTTCGGCGGCGATGGTTCCGCCAGCGTGACCGCGGCGAGGCTCGCGGCCGGCAGGAACTGGCCGGCCGCCGCGCCCGGCAGCGCGTCATCCCAGGTGAGCTCGTCGAAGACATCGGGCACGTTGGCGGGGGCGGTCTCCAGGCCGAACCGCGGCTCGCCGGGACGCTGCTTGATGACGAAGAACCAGCCCGGGTCGTCGCCGGGGTTCTCGCCGGTCCCGCCCTCGGCCTCGGCGATGGTCAGGTCGAAGCCGATGAAGTAGATGTCCGGGTCAGCCCTTGCCTCATAGAGCGGGCTGCGGATCTTGTCGCGCGGCGGGTGGAGTTCCTCGGCCGCCGAGAGCTGGACGAGCGACCGCGGCTCGCTGAGATCGATCTGGCCGTCTCTCATCGGCCAGACCGCGCGCTGTGCGTAGATCATCGTGTTGGGGTACTTCTTCAGCAGCTCGCCGCGGATGACGAGAACGGCCTGCTCGCCGGTCTGGCCCGTTGCCGCGCGGTTGTTATGGTCGCCGAGCGCTGAGGTCAGCGGCCACAGGTTCAGCGGGGGAATGTCGTACAGCTTCTCCTTGAGCGGGTCAGCGCTCAGGCCCTCGCTGTCGATGTAGCTGCTGACGTCCCAGAACTGGCGGAAATAGCTGCCGCGCTGGTCGGTCGGGTATTCACGCCAGAGCAGCTCCCGAGCGAACTGATGATTCAGTCCGACCATGTATGCCTCGACGAAGCGCTGGTTGGTCTCGATGAGGGTGATGCTGTTCGGGGCGATCAGGTTGATGTTCGGCAGGAAAAGCTCGATCGAGATGGCCTTGAGCGGCCCGTACATCGGCAGGTCGATCTTGGGATAGGCCATCACCTCGCTGAAGGTGCCGCCGATCTGCTGGCTTATCCACGGCGGTATCGTCACTAGGCCCAGGCCGCGCCTGGGGATGGTGACGGCGGGCTCGATGGCCGCCACGCTGGCCGCCGTGGTGGCAGCGAGCGGCAGCCGGGACGGCGCCGGCCGCTGGCCGGCCGTGCGGCTGGCCTGCAGCAGCCCGTAGGAGTCGCTCAGGGCGGCCTTGAAGCGCAGCGCGGCCGGGCTGTCGGTGCTGCCGGTGCCCGGGCTGAATGCCGACCCCGGTTCTGACAGCACGAAGCCAGGGTTGCGCGGCAGCGTCGCGACGGAGGCGGGCGTCTGGCCGGCTTCCTGGATGCTGGTCTCGCGCGCCGCCGAGGTCCGCCAGCCCCGCAGGACCCAGTAGGCGGCGGCCAGGCCCGCGCTGACCGCCAGCAGGATGACCCCGGCCAGGGGCAGCGCGGCTAGCAGGATCAGCCCGGCGATCAGCGCCAGCGCGGCGAGCGCCAGCGCCGCGGCGGGCAGCCACGGCAGCCTGGTCAACGCGCCCGTCGCCCACGACGGCATCCCGGGCGAGGCGGCCGCGGCGGCCGCCTCGCCGATGGTCGCTATACCGGGCGGGACCGCCTTGGGTGGCGCCGCGCTGACCTCGCCAGCGTTGACGCGGGCAAGCAGGTTGCCGGGAGTCACTGCGGCGTCGAACGGCAGCAGGCGCATCAGCCGGCTGCCGGGCCGGGTCACCCGCCGCATCGCGGTGGACGTCAGCGCGGGCTGGACAAGGCTGGCGGACCCGGAGTACGCGAGAGTCCTGCCGCCCATGAGAACCCGGCTCGAGACGGGTGCCAGCAGGCCGAAGGCGCGTTCCGGCCTGGCGGCCGCCAGCGGCGTGAGGTGGGCGTCGTACCAGCGGGTGGAGACGGCGGCGGCCAGTTGCAGGCGCCGGATGGAGGCGTTGGCGGCCAGCACGGCTCCGATCTGCTGCCACGCGTCGTCCATGTAGCTCTCGGCGTTGGCCTCCACTACCTGCGCGCCGAACGCGGCAGGCACCCGGAATCGCGGATCGAGGTTCAGCCGGTTCACCCAGTTGCTGTCGTTGGGGGCCGGCGTGCCGTCGCGGTTGGTGAGCAGCCGCTGAGTGAGCGAGGGCCAGCGGCCGTACAGCGGTGCGGTGATCAGCGGGTCGGGGTCGCTGGCAGCGCCCGGCGCGAGACCGCTGGCCGCGTTGGCGGCGGCGGCGGTCTGCGCGGCGTAGTCGTCGGGCAGGTTGACGAAGGCGGCGAGTGACTTCTCGAAATCGTCAGGGTAGGGCAGGTCCCAGTCCTCCTGCGCCTGCCGCTGCGCGAGCTGATCAGGGTCGAGGTCCGCGTCGGGCACCTGCAGCGCGCCGCCGAGCCGCAGGACGCCGCCGAGGCCCGGCTTGGTGATGCCGGGCAGGTTAGAGCCAGGATCGGTGACATCCATGTCGCGCGTGCCGACCCTGGGGTCGACGGGCTGCGGCTTGAGCAGGTCGACGAGATGCTCGAAGTCCCCAGACGTGCCGGTGCGGAAGAACCACCGGTAGTAGATCGGGAAGTTCGCAGGCTCGGGCCGGCCGGCGTAGGCCGCCCACGCGGAGAACGTCGCGTCGGGCGCGCCGCCCGGGTCCAGGCCGAGGCCGGCCAGCCGGCCGGTCTCGAACGTCGGCACGACGAACGCGTTGTAGCCGGTGCCGTCGGCCAGCCTGCGGGGGCAGAGCAGCCGTGCGTAGGCCGCGTCGCTGCTGGCCGCCAGGATGCTCCGCAGCCTGGGCAGCACCTCGGTCATGTCCGGCGCGACCAGCTGGGTGGGGTCGGCTGAGAGGAGATCGTTGACGTGCACGTGCGCCCAGGCCCACAGCTCACCGGCCGGGGGGAAGACCGACGTGTCAGGCACGCTGATATAGGGCGACGGGCGGGCGGCGACATCCTGGCCCTCGTCGAACTCGCCGTCGGCCAGCACGATCAGGGTGATCCACGGGCGCAGCTTCAGGCCGGTGGGGTCGGGCGCGGCTGGCGTGTACCGCCAGGGGAAATCCGCGTCGCAGAAGTCGATGGCCGGCAGGTAGTTGCCCTCGAAGTTGGTGATCCAGTTGTACGGGTCGGTCCGGATCACCGCCCGCGGGTCGATCCCGATCACGTCTCCCGGCCCGTACAGCGCGATGTCCTGGGCGATGCTCGCGGTGAGTTCCGCGCCGCCGCCGACCGGGTCACCGGACAGCTGCAGCTCGACGTGCGTGGAAGCCCTCGTGTGCACGGCGGCATCGAGATCCTGCGCCGTGATCGTGTTGGCCAGCCCCTGGCGCAGCCATGGCAGGAACGAGTATGTGGCGATGGGGTTCACGCGGCCACCTCGAAATGTGGTAGCACATGCAGCGTTCCCGCCATGCCGGGGTCGGCCGCGACCACGCGGTTGAGGTAGTCACGGGCCGAGCTCTGGCTGGTGAAGGCGGCCGCGTCGGGGTGGTACACGGTGTTGTCGCTCTGCCGCGCGACCGCGAACTTCTCGGCGCTGACCTGAACCGAGCCCTTGAAGGGGTGGGTCAGCGACTCCTGCATGCCGGACAGCGGTGACCTGGCGGCAGCGTTGCCGCGCAGGCCGGCCTGGAAGAGAGTCCCCGGGTACGGGGCGAACCGCAGCAACGCGCGGCGCAGCTTCGTATCGATGATCGTCACGTCGTAGCGGACGATGCGGATGATCGCGGTGCCCGACGCGTACTGGCCGGCGGCCGCAGCCATCTCGATGCCGCTGTCCTGGGGCGCGTACGCGGGCTCTGACAGCTTGGTGGCGTCACTTGCCGACTCGAACTGCGCGGGCGCGAATTCCTCCTGGAGGGTCCGGGTCGCCGCCAGATCCGGCGAGCTGACGGCGATGCCGAACCTGTTGGCGTCGTCGGGCTGCTGGCCTCCCACCGTGTCGATGGTCAGGTCGAGCGGGATCGCGCGCTGGCTGACCTGCAGCGTGCCGACCGGGTGCAGCACGAACTGCGCCTCCGCGGGATCAAGCGCGCGCAGCGAGACGAGCAGGTTCGACCCCGCGGGCAGCAGCGCCCGCCAGTTGCTCTGCTTGCCGAACTCGGCGGAGAGGATCGGCATGACCGCGACCGGGGGAAGCGTGGAGTTGCCGCTGTCGCCCCAGGTGAAGTTGATGCCGATGCCGATGGAGAAGAAGAAGAACGACAGCGAGGCGGTGCCGTTGGCATGCCAGGGCTCCGGCCCGTCCAGCGTCAGCGCGATGTCGACGCCGTAGACGCCGACCCCGAACACCTGCACGGAGAACGATGTCGAGATCGACACGCTGAAGTGGAACGGCGAGAACTGGATCAGGGCGTCAAACCCGGAGCTGCCGCTCACCGACAGGGCGCTGAAGCCGAAGAAGTACTCCGACTGGGTCCCGAACTGCACGGTGTTGGTGGTGACCGCGAAGTAGCCGTCGGCCTGGATCCGGGCGTACGACTCGTTGATGATGGAGACCGCGATTCGCTGCGGCGCGGGGAACGGCAGCGGCGGCGGGTTGAACTGCGGGCTGAAGCCCCCCACGGTGACGACGAAGTTCGCGTTGGCGCCCCAGGCGAACAGCAGGCCCATCTCGCCTTCGATGGTGATGAACAGGATGTGCGAGTCGTACAGCGAGGCGAAGAAGTACATCCGCTGCTTGTCGAACTCCAGCGCGCCGGCGAAGTTCACCTGCAGCACGAGGATCGCGAGATCCTCGGCCGGCAGCGCGAGTTCCAGGACGCCGATGATGGCGATGTCGCCAGGCGGCACCTCGACGATGACGCCGAGCGACAGGGTGACGAGTGACGGCTCCCCCCAGCCGAGCTTGGCCATCGGCCCGATCAGGAAAGTGCCCTGCTGCGGCGGGAAGATCGCCCGCAGGTCACTGATGATGCGGGACGCGTTGGCGACGATGTTCTGCGGGAACATGATGGCGTCGATCGCGCCGGTGCGCACGCCGTCCATCAGCGGCTGCAGCAGCATGGCGCGGTTCACCCCGAGTAGCCCGCCGACAGCGTTCAGGGTGAACCCGAAGCCAAGCTGGATGCCGGCACCGAAGTCCGCTGTGATGATGATGAGCAGGGAGAAGCCCGCGGAGCCGTCCGGCAGCTTGGTGTCGATCAGGCCGATCGCGCTCAGGGTGAGGAAGTCGGCGAACATGAGCTGCATCGCGCCTGCGTACTCGCCGCTGGCGGTGTCGACGTAGAGATAGCCGCCGCCGCTCACTATCCCGGCGTCGACGGAGAGGCCCACACCGGTCGGCGGCTTGAACGCAAGGGCGAGATTGGCCGGTCCCAGGTTGCCGCCGCTGTCGGGGAACGTCGTCGTCACGGTGAGCCCGATCCGGTCGACCGCGGCCTGCAACGGCCCGAGGCTCGCCGAGAAGCCGGCCGACAGCTCGGCTGGCAGCGAGCCGTCGCTGGCCAGGCCGAGCTGGAGGTAGAGCTGCTGCAGGTCGATCGGGCCGATGCTCACGTGCGTGGGGATCGCGATCTGGATCGCTGAGCTTCCCTGGATCTGCAAGCCGGCGCCCGGTGACCATTGCAGCTTGAAGGCCAGGTTTCCCGAGATCTTGGCGCCGCCAAGGAGCGTCGAGATGAAGCCGTCGCTCTGCGACAAGTCGATGGTCAGGTTCCCGCCGTCGACCTCGCCGGAGATCGAGGGCTGCCCGGTGGCGGTACCGGAGCCGGAGTCCCAGGTCCCCGTGAATCCGAGGGTGAACGCGACCTTCTGAGCTTCCAGCGTCGTACCGCCGGACTCGGCGAAGAGCACGACAGCTCCGCTGGCCGGCTGCGCCGCGAGGCCGGCTGCCAGGTTCACGCTGACGGTGCCGGACGGCGGCTGCAGGGTAATGCCGAGCGGGGGCGTCACGACGGCCCCGATCCCGGCGTCGAACCGCGCGCTCGCGCTCAGCACGAGCTGCCAGACCGGGCCGAGCGGGTATGTCTGAGTGAAATCCTGCGTCGCCGGGATCCGCAGCTGCATGGTCAGCGATGGCGGCGAGCTGGCCGGATCGACGCTCAGCCGGAAGATGAACGCCTCAAGGACGGACGGCTGCCCGGCGGGCGTCAGGATCGTGACCGGCAGCTGCACGTCATCGAGCAGGTCGCTGATCTTGCCGAACAACTGGCTGCCGTCGAAGCTCGGGTTGCCGAAGTCGAAGGCTTCCTTCAGGTAGGTCACGGGGTCGAGGAAGAGCTTGACCAGCCTGTCCAGGTGCAGGGTTTCGAGGCGGTACGGCGGCTGCAGCGGATCGGCGAGATCGCCTGGCAGCTCGGTATCGTCGACGAGCCCGGCGACGGCCAGGGCCGGGACGACGCCCCGGGCCTTGGCGCGCAGGTACTCGATGACGGCATAGTCGAACAGCTTCGTCGCGAGCTCGCCGGCGAATGCCCCGACCTCGGCCTGCTGCGCGGCGGACAGCCCGGCCCCGCCGGCCGCGGCCGACAGCGCGGGCCCGATCTCGGCCAGGGCGCCGACCAGCTCGCCGATCTTGGTGATCAGGGCCACGCCGGCGCTGATGATCTGCGCTACGTCGTCAGCGTCGATCGCCGAGGTGAGCGCGGTGATCAGCGGCGCGAGGCCGCCGGCCGACGTCGCGGCGGTGGCCAGGGCGCTGCCCAGCTGCGCGTCCGCTGGCAGGCCCGGCGGCAGCGCGAGGCCGAGAGAGTTCAGGAATGCCGCCGCCTGGCCCGCCGATAGCTGCTGCTGCAGCGGCGCGAGCGCGCTGGCGATCGCCTGGGCGATCCGCTCGATGGTTCCCGCGTCGTCTGCCATGGCTCAGCCAGCCGCCGACGAGGCGCCGGTCAGGCCGGCTCCGGGCAGCGACAGCACCAGCGGGCGGTGCCGGGCGATATCCGCGCGGAGCCGGGGGCTGCCATAGCGGTCGAGCATGTCCAGCCAGCGGCCCAGGGCCGGTGCGAGCGGACGGCCGCCGAATGAACCTGGCAGCACAAGCTCAGGCGAGGCGCTGGTGAAGAGCCAGATCAGCAGCCGGATGCCGCCGAGGCGATGCCACATCGCGGCTACCCGCATGTTGCTGTTGGTCAGCCTGGCCACCTCGTCGTAGTGCATGCTGACCAGGCCGGCGAGATCGTGCCAGAGCTGGTATCCGCCGAACCTGCGCTCCAGCACGCGCAGCCGCGCCGCCGCGTCGGCGTAGGCCGCCGGCGATGCCGGAAACGACCCGGTCAGCTCGAAGCTCACCCCGCCACCGATCCCCGCCCCGCCCCCGCCGCGTGCGTCCGCGCTGCCGCCTGCACCGCCGCTGCCGCCTGCACCGCCGCTGCCGCCTGCGGCCGCGCCCGCCGCTGCGGCTGCGGCGGCCGGGGGCACTCCCGCACAGGCGATCAGGGCGTTGACTTCGCCGCTACCCCAGTTGTTGTTCGGCAGCGTCGGTGCCGTGATCGGATCGGGCGCCTGACCGCTGGCCACGATGTGCGCGCGCACCTGGTCGAACGTGAGGCTCTTGTTGCGCTCGAAGATGAGCACGGCGACTCCTGTGATGTGCGGGGCAGCCATGCTTGTTCCGTCGAGGTCGATGAAGAAGTCCAGGCAGCAGTCACAGCAGTACCAGGTGGAGCGCTCCTGTGACTTGGCGGAGTAGATGGCCACACCGGGAGCGCAGATGTCCGGCTTGGCAACGCCGTCCACCCGCGGGCCCCGGCTGGAAAAGCTGGCGAGCGTGTTGTCCCGCCAGTCGTAGGCACCGATGCAGATCACGTTGTTCGCGGTTCCAGGAACGGTGATGGTACGGGTGGCGTCGCTGTCGCCGGCGACGAAGGCGGGGAATGGATCGGTATGCGAGGTCGCGATCCAGATATCGACGTCGGCGACCGAGCCCGCGACCTCCTGCAGCGTGATCGTCCATTTTCCAGCCGTGATATTGCCGCCGACGGCCGCGGCGGCGACCGAGGGCGAGATATCGAGCGAGAACGACTGCCGCGCGCCCGAGACGCTCGTTCCCGCGTGCACGACATCCCCGCCGGCCGCGCCGAAGGTGAGCGCGCCGTACGCGGCGCCCGCGCTGACCTTGCTGTAAGCGACTGCGGACGGAGCCGTTAGCGTGAGGTTGAATTGCCCCCCGCCGGAATACCAGACGTCGATGAAGTCGGTCTGCTTGTCGGAGCCGGGTACGACGAAACTGAAGGTCTTGGACGCGTTCGCCGGCACACTCGCGTAGGCATGGGTGCCGTTGCCGCCGTCATTTCCCGCGGACACCACGATCGCCGTGCCCGCCGTGCCGACCAGGGCGTCCAGGCCAGTCTCGAACGCGCTCGTCCCGTCATGCGGCCCGTTGCCAGCCTCCGCGCCGAGGCTGAAATTCACGACGGCCGGCTTACTGGCGGCGCTCGCAACGCCGAAGACGTACTTGGCGCCGGCGATGTCGCTCACGCTGTCGAACTTGGTCTTGACGACGACGAGATCGGCCTCTGGCGCGACGCCGATGTAGTACTGGCTGGCGTGGCAGTCACCGCTTTGCGACCCGTTGCCCGCCGTGATGCCGGCGACATGGGTGCCGTGCCCAATCGTGTCCTGGGACCGGAATGTCGACGCTCCCGACGTGAGCGCGGCATTGATGGCGGCCGCGGGAAACTCGACCCCGAAGGTGAAGCCGGCCGGCGGAGCCTCACCGGCCTGGGCAGTCAGGGTCTGGTCCCAGAGCGACAGTATCCGCGTGCTGCCGTCAGCATTGCGGAAGGCATGGTGGAAGACGTCAATCCCCGTGTCCACCACGCCGGCCACCACGCCGGTCCCCGCCAGCGCCAGCGGACCAGTTCGCACCACGTCGGCGTGGATCGCGGGAACGCTGTCGTGGATCAGCGGCCTGGTTCGCTGGGCTGCCTCGACCGCCGAGACGTGATCGACGTCGCTCAGCCTTTGCACATCCGAGATGTCAACGTCACCCAGGGCGATGTCGCCGACGACCGTCTCGACGCGCAGGCCGGCCCGCTCAAGGTCAGTCACGTCGCCGCTGAACCGGACTAATACCTTGGGCCGGCCGGCCTCGGCCGGGATCTCCATCGGGGCGTCGGGGTCCGCGAGACGCAAGTACAGCTGGCGTTGCAGACGGGGGTCGATCGTGCCCATCGGCGCTGCCCTATCCGGACAAGCTCTGAGTCGCGCCGCAAAGGTGACCGGCCACCGAGGCGCTCCGCTGGTCTGACCCCATGAGCGTCACCTCTTGCCAGGCACGGACATGACAAAGGCACATGCTACCCCGGCCCCGTTTTACTGAACAGGCCGAAACGCGATTGACCAAGATCTCGCCGCCGCGACTGACTCCGCCGCTCCGCCGCTCAGGGCACTGGGCAGCAATCCGGATGGCGGTTCGGCCCGCCTCGCCATTGGCGAAGCGCGCAGTGCCAGGGACGCCGCTAGCACGCCAGTCCGGGCGTCGTGGTAGTCGTGATCTCGGCGGTGGTTTTGCCGGGGTGGGCGCGCAGGATCCGGCCGGCGTACTGGACCAGGCGCCTTTTGAACGCCACCGGCACGGCAAGAAACAAGGTGTCCAGGATCGGGCACCGGCTGTTCTTCAGGAACTGGCTGAGGTAGTCCGGGGTCAGCACGGTCAGGCCGGTGTCGGTGTCCGGCGGGGCCAGCTGCGCGCCCGACAGGTTGTACAGGTACAGGTAGAGGACCGGCAGGAAGCACCTTAAACCGCCCGGGCAGCCAGTTCTGTTGGCGAGATGCCGGCATCGCGGCGCCTGCCGCACGCTGCGGAGATCCGTCAGAGTTCGATGTAGGAGCCCATGGTAACGATGCGGCGCTGTGGCAAGCCGAAGAAATCTACCGGGCTCTTCGACGTGCGTGACAGCAAGAGGAAGAGTCTCTTGCGCCACGTGCGCATGCCGGGATCGTCACCCAGGACGATGGTGATCTCGGAGACGAAATAGGTCGCGGTCTCAACATCGATCTCCGCCGGGAGGCCCTCAGCGGCGGCCTGCCGGAGCGCTGCAGGCACGTTCTGGTCGTCCTGGAAGCCGTAGCGCACCGTCAGGTGGACGATGCCGTCGTCTTCGTATCCGAGGTCATCGACCGCGATCTGCTCAGAGCGGCCGACGTGCGGGATCGTCGCGGTCTCGACCGACACGATGACGACGCTGTCGTGCAGCACGTGGTTGTAGTTGACGTTGTCGCGCAGCGCGAGCGGTGTGGTCTTCTTGCCCGCGGTGGGGAAGACCGCCGTGCCCGGCACGCGGTGCAGCGGAGGATCGGAGTTCCGGATCTCCTCTACGAAGTCGAGCAGCAGCCCTTCGGCCTCGGAGCGCTTGGCAGTGACGAGTTCCCGTCCGCGCTGCCAGGTCGAGAGCAATGTGAAGATGATCAGCGCGACCGCCAGCGGGAACCAGCCGCCGGTCACGACCTTGGTCAGGTTCGACGTGAAGAATGCGAGATCCATGACGAGAAAAGCGGCCGCGCCCGGCAAGACGATCCATAGCGGCTTCTTCCAGAGCACTCGCACGACGACGAAGAACAGGATGGTGGTCGTCGCGAATGTCCCGGTGACAGCGATGCCGTAGGCGGAGGCCAAAGCGGCAGCGGATCCGAAGCCGATCACGAGTCCGATCACGGCGATGTAGAGCAGCCTGTTGACCGCTGGAACGTAGATCTGTCCTTCCGCTCCCGACTTGTGCTGGATCCGCAGCCGGGGCAGGAAGCCCAGCTGCACCGCCTGCCGGGTGACCGAGAACGCCCCGGTGATGACCGCCTGCGACGCGATCATGGCCGCGGCCACCGCGACCACGACCATCGGCAGCTGAGCCCAGCGGGGAAACATCTCGAAGAAGAGATTCGTGCTTACCTTGGGCGAGCGGAGGATCATCGCTCCCTGGCCCAGGTAGTTGATGATCAGCGCGGGGAAGACGACGAAGATCCACGCCCGGGTGATCGACGGCCGGTCGAATTGGCCGAGGTCGGCGTACAGTGCCTCGGCGCCGGTGACCACCAGCACGATCGCGCCGAGGGCCAGGAAACCGGTCAGGGGATGGTCGAGGAAAAACGCGAGCCCGTAGCTAGGCGACAGCGCCTTCAGGATCACCGGGTTCCCGATGACCTTGGCGAGGCCGGAAGCCGCCAGGATGGTGAACCACAGCGCCATGGCCGGACCGAACAGGCGCCCGAGGGCGCGGGTTCCGAACCGCTGGCCCGCGAACAGCACGGTAAGCAGGGTGAGCGTGACCGGCAGCACGAACGACTTCAGCCCCGGCTGCGCTGACCCGAGCCCTTCTACCGACGAGATGACGCTGATCGCCGGGGTGATCGTCCCGTCGCCGAAGAAGAGCGCCACTCCGAATATCCCCAGCAAGACCAGGGCCGCCTTCCCGGCCCGGCCTTTCACGCGCAGGCCCAGAACAAGCGCGACGAGAGCCATGATGCCGCCCTCGCCCCGGTTGTCCGCGCGCATGACAAAGGTCACGTACTTGACCGAGACGACCAGGACGATCGTCCAGACAACCAGCGAGATCATCCCGTCCACGCCGGCCACGTCCGGCCGGACGCCGTGCACCGCGAAGATGGAGCTCATCGCGTACAGGGGACTCGTGCCGATATCGCCGAAAACGATGCCGAGCGCGCCGAGAGTCAGGGCCGCCGCGGCGGCACCCGATGCGCCGCTGGCGCCCTTCCTCCCGTTACGCCGCGCAGTCGCAGTGCCCCTCGGCTCGCCCCCGGCTGCCGGGGCAGTTGTGCCTGCCGCCCGGGTCTCGGCTAGAGCGCCGCCGCGCTTGGGATATCCGGGATTCTTTACTCGCCAGCCAGCCACGACGGCGTCTCCGTTGGATCAGGACCGATGACTACCTAAGTGAGTCAATCACGCAGGTAGCCAGCTTGTGGGGTTCCAGAACGCGGCCACCGGCCTTGACCTTGGCTGCTACGCTGCCCGCTCGTATTTCGCTGATGAGGCCGCCCAGGACGGGCCGTCGCTTGATCCGCTTCTGGGAGAGGTCGGCGACGGGGTGGCCGGGCCGTGGCGGGGCTGGCGGCTGCGATGAGGGCGTCGTCCGTTGTAGTACGCCTGGTACCCGGCCAGGACCGACCGCAGCTGTCAGTACACGCGCTGGAGCGTCACCGCGCAGTCCACGTGGAAGAAGGCCGGCGGCCAGCATCGTCGCGGCTTACACGTGCAGGAACTGCCTGTGAGGTGCCAAAACTGCGCCATGGGCCTTGACCTGGACTGTCACGCCGCTGACTGGGTATTCGTTGATGCGGCTGCCGGGGACAGGCTTGGTGGTTTCCTTGCCGTGGGGCGGCCGGCCTGGCTGTAGCCGGGTTACCCTGAGGTCGTGAGCGAGCTGCCAGTCGAGGGGACGCCGGGAGTGGCCGGTGCGGCCCGTGATGCCGCGCGCGGGCACGTGGTGTATCTCACCGAGCATGGCGAGCGGCTGGCGGCGATTGTCCCGGCTGAGTTCGCTGAGGCGCTGGAGGGCATGAGCGAGCAGGACGCCCGGGAGTTGCTGGAGGACCTGGCTGATGCCGCGGCGGCGCGCGAGGCGCTTGCTGAGCCGGGTGAGTCTGTCCCGTGGGAGCAGGTCAGGGCCGAGGCCGGGCTGTAGCAGCGGTGACGTACCGGATCGAGTGGCGGCCGGGCGCCCGGAAGGCGTTCCTGGCCCTGGATAAGCCGGTACGCCAGGTAGCTGGAGGAGTGCTGCCAGCGATAGGACTGGCGCTTGAGTGAACTGCTCGGAAGTCTCCAGGATCAGACGTTCGCGCGGGCTACCGCGGCGACTGCCAGCTCGTATCCTCCGGAACGGCGGCTCACCGCCGCACAGCTGGCCGGGTATCTCGACCGGCGTGCCTTCGCGGTGGTCGGCTCGGCCCGCCCCGATGGCCGGCCGCACGCGGCCATGTCGTCCTACATCCGCAGGGACCTCACGTTCTGGCTGCCGACCGTGGCCGGCTCGGTACGAGAGCGCAACCTGCGCGGCACGCCGTGGCTCACGATGGTGATCACTGAAGGGGACCGTGGCGAGCACATCGTCGTGATCGTCGAAGGTTCAGCCGAGGTCATCGCGGCGGCCGAGGTGGCCGCTGATGTGCGAGCGGCTGTGCCCGGCGACTGGGTGAATGCCTGGATCCGGCTGGCGGCCGAGCGCCTGATGTCCTACGCGGCCGTAAGCGCCCGGCCGTAAGCCTCCAGCCAGATGACCCGGATGCCGCGAAGCGGATCCAGCCCGGCGGCAACGGCACCACGAGGCTTCCGCTCCTGCCGCCGACCGGGCGGTCCGGCGACTCCGTCCTGTGGCCGTCGGCGCCGCTGCCACCTGATTCGTCGATAGGCGAGGGCTGTACGTCAGTCAGCCAGGTCTGCCGGGCCTTCGGTGCGGCGTTCTGCACATGCCGTGGCCTAGCTCAGCTTGGGCGTGAGCCCGGTGCTGAACTGGCGGCACCTGGTTACGACATACCGCTGCCTTCGCCGGGGCCTGTTTGCAGCGCACTCAGCGCGGCTTCGTACAGGGTGATGAGGCCGGCTTCGACCTCCGGTCCGTGGAACTGAGGATTCCAGACGAGGTCTGCCAGGGAATCGCTGATGGCGAAGGCCGAGGCGACGTTCAGGCCTCTGACCTCGGCCACTGCAAACAGGGCAGCCGCTTCCATCTCCACGCAGAGCACTCCCTCCGCCTGGTAGTGGCGGGCCTCGGCGACGGTTTCCCGATAAGGAGTGTCGATTGTCCAGGAGGTGCCAGTGCGGAACGCGACACCGGCTTGTCGCATCGCCGCTCGCAAGGCACCGCTCATGGCCGCGTTCGCCGTGGCCAGTTTCGCCGGAGGCAGATAGTGGTGGGACACGCCCTCGTCCCGGATGGCCGCCTCGCACAGGACCAGATCACCAACATTCAGATCACGTTGCAGGCTTCCGGCCGTGCCGACCGATACAAAATCCGACGTGCCCATCGCAGCCAGCTCCTCCAGCGCCGCAGCTGCCGCCGGCGCTCCAATCCCGAACTGGCCAAGCAGCCCGACTCTGCCAGCCGTGCTCGGCAGGGGCAGGATCCCGTGCAGGGCGCCTCGGCGCTCGGAGGGCTTCAGCCCCTCGAGCTGCAGCACATGGTTGTAAAGGGATCGCTGATAGCAGAGCACAACACCGGCGGGGGCCTCATAAGCTTCGAGGGCGCCGACGTGACACAGGTAGGCGGCGAAGTCGGCAGGGGTAAAGATTGCTTCCTCGGCGTGCTTGCCTGCGAAGTTCGGGTAGCTGGCCGACGGCATAGCAGCCGATCTTACTGAAGCGCTCCCATGCTCCTGCAGAACGACGCTAAGCGGCCCGAAGCAGCAGCTCTGAGCGACCTAAAATGCGACCGTTCGTAGCCGCCTAGCGGCGACCGCGGAACAGGAACTTGATGTCCGCGAACCGCTCGCCGAGGGCGAGGGCGAGGTTACGGGCCTGCTGCACGGCCCGCTCGCCGGCGGGGTTCGCGGTGACGCCGCCAAGATGCATCCGGCGGCTGCCGTGCTTGATGAACACCAGTACATGCAGCCTCCTCAGCAGCACGGTGTCCACGTGCAGGAAATCAGCCGCGACGATCCGGGCAGCCTGGGCATGAAGAAACTGCCGCCACGCCGGACCCGGCCGGCGCGGCGCAGGATCAATGCCCGCAGCATGCAGGATCTGCCACACCGTGGACGGCGCGACCGTCACGCCGGGCTTCGCCAGCTCACCGTGGACCCGGCGGTATCCCCGCAGCGGGGTCTCCTTCGCCAGGCGGCCGACCAGGCGGGCAACGCCCGCGGGCCGCCGCGGTCGGCCGGGCTCGCGCCGCCTGCTCGTGTCGTACTTGCTCGCGGCCAGTTTGCGGCGCCAGGGCAGGTCCGAGAGCCTTAACCGGATCGCGAAACTGGAAGCCCACCTGGCCTATTCCTTCCGGGATCCTGCGAATCAGCGCCGCCGCGTCCGGATCGCCTGCACCCGCGGCACCCGCCGACCGCAGAACAAGCCCGCAAGACGACCACGCCCGGTGACCGGCCGGCAATCCGATCCCGGCTAACTTCGAAGACCCGCAAACGGGGCGCTGGACGTGCTGTGCCGCCGTGGCGAGAGCCTGCTGTTTCCGCGAAATTTGCCAAAAATACTGCCGGTAAAACTGCCGGTAAAACTGCCGGTAAAACTGCGTGGTCTTGCCCCCGCACGCAGTATTACATTCATAGTTGATCTAGTCAGGCCAAACCCGGCAACGTGGAAGTGCCGCATCCTGACGAATCGTCCAATTGCGAGTCGCAATCTAGGCAGCCTGCGACTCCACTGAGCAGCCGAACGGAGAATGCAATGCCAATGCCTACGGCAAGGCGCGCAGCAAAGAAGTTCTTCATGCATCCAGGTAGGCAAAGGCTGGGCACGATCGCCGTGTCAGTGGCGGCGCTATTCATGACCATTGGGGTTGCTTCTAACCCCGCACTGGCAGCGTCGGCGCGAGCAGCTTATCCCGCGACCTCGCATGTCGGCACGTCGGCAATTAAGCTCCCTTCCCTCAGGCTACCGTCACTGAAGGCAGCTCCCTCCTCGGGGCCGCAGCATCGGGTCGGAGTCGTGAAACTATCCGCCGCGCAGTGCGACGTCATCAGGAATTCTATCCAGCGAACGCACCCAGGCGCAGTGCCGATGAGACGATGCATGATCGGCGTCGGCATCATCGCCCGACCTGTTGGCCATCCGGCCGTTCACTCAAATTCGTCAGCGACCGCGTCAAGTGCATGGCAGAATTTCTACGCGGAGGCCGTCGCATGCTTCGGTGATACCCCCGTCTTTGGCGGCCCCAGCAATAGTGCCAGCTGCGAGGACGAGGGCTGGGTCGGGATACAAGAGTGGTTCGCGGGAAACGGCTCCTGGATGAATCTTCACTCGATAAATCCCATTTTTTACGCTAGTACAAAATTCGGTTTCACGCTGACATGGAAAGGCGTGAGCGGAAACAATACTACCAACATGGCTGTGGGCGACAACTGGAACTACTTGTCGCCCCTTGAGGGCACCGGGTCAATGCAGTTGCGCATTTACAACAATTATTGCAGCGGGGGCGCCTACATGTGTTTCACGGCCAAGGCCTGGTGGCAAGGCCCCTAGCCGTACCTAAGGGCGGCTTCGTCAGCCATCCTGGCAAGTAGCGAGATTAATCCGAATAATTAGCGTGGCGCGCCGGCCGTCTAACGGCCGGCGCGCCACTTTGCAGGGTACGTTATGGAAGCCTACTATCCTCATTAACCAGGCGAAGGGCCGAGGCTAGTATCTGCCAGCAAAGATGCACTTGACTCCCAGCCACGGATGCCGGCATCGGCGAGGACGGCGTCGAACGCGGCGGTGAAGTCCGGGCCGCGGTCGCGGATCATGAACTTGACCCGGCCAGCCTGCTCGCCGAGGTCCATCAGGAGGTTGGGTGCCTGCTGGGCGGTCCACTGCCCGGTGGGATGCAGGGTGACCCCGGGGATGCGGACGCGCCGGGTCGCGTGCTCGATCACGGCCAGGGCATAGGCCTGGGTGCCGTCGAGCAAGTGCGCGGCGTGCCCGGCGGCATGGCGCTGTCCGCCGCTCGCGCGGGCCCGGCGGCTCGGGGTCAGCGCGGGAGGATTCGGCGTGGCTGTGCGGGGACGGCCAGCTAGGACCGCCGCCAGCGGTCACCGCGGAAAATCGCCTGATCAGGTACCGAGCCGCGGTCGTGACGGTACGTGACAGACGACGAGGCTGGAGACTTCCCGCCTGCAAGCTCGGCGAACCAGAGTCGCAAAGGCGAACGCCAGTGCTCATCCGAGGCGGAAGCCGGGGGTTAGCGCGTGAAGAACACGTGGGTGGCCCCGCTGGGGACGGTGACCGTTTCCAGGGTGTAGCGCTCGTGCAGCCCGTCGAGGCCGTCCCAGAGCCGGACGCCGCGGCCGAGCACGATCGGGACCAGCACGATGTGCAGGTAGTCGACCAGGTCAGCCCGCAGGAACTCGTTGATCGTGGTAGGCCCGCCGCCGAGCCTTATGTCCAGGTCGCCGGCCGCCTTCTGCGCTTGATTCAGGACCTCGGCCGGGGTGCCGCTGACGAAATGGAAGGTGGTGTCGCTGACCGTGAGCGGCTCCCGCTCGTAGTGCGTCATCACGAAGCAGGGCGTGCGGAACGGCGGGTCCTCTCCCCACCAGCCGCGCCAGCCGTCCTCGGGCCAGGGGCCCGTGGTGGGCCGGAACTTGTTCCGGCCCATGATCTCCGCACCGATCGCCGTCCCCCAAGCCGATGCGATCGCCTCGTCCGGTCCGAGCTGCCCATCGGGTTGCAGTCCGCGCCAGATCCGGATCTTCCCGAACCACTCCATGAACGCCTGCTGCGCGTGCCCGAAGGCCGCGTCGAGCGACTGCCCCTCGCCGCTAGCGAACCCGTCTAGCGACACGACCAGGTTGTGCACCCGAAGCTTGGACACATCGGCCTCCGTTCGTTGATGGACGTAACCAGCAGTTCAGACTCCGCCAACCGCCCCGTCTCATCGCTCCCCTCGTCAGGTGCCGGCTAGTGCGGCGAGGATTCCACCCGCCAGCGAACGTCGAGCGCCGCAGCGCCATGCCAGCCTGCATTCAGCGGGGGATCGTCCCGGGGGACCCCGCACGTCAGCTCGCGCGGGCTTCGGGGACGGGAGAGCCTCGCGATCACCGGGCCGATCGCATACAGCCGCGCCGATGTCCGATGGCCGAAGCCGGACTCCGCCTCCGCTGCCGGACACCAAGACAGTCCCACCAGCGGCAGTGACCAATAGCCGGACCAAGCGCCTGGTCGCTGAGCGGGCACTCGACACTCCACGCTCACGTCATGCCTCCGAGCCTCTCACGCCAACGCACGCTAGCCGCTGACCGCGGCTTTCTAGCAGGTGATAACGACGGCTCGGTTGCCAGCTGCTGCTGCGAGGCGGGCAATGTCGCCGGTGTCGCTGGTCAGGATGCGGTCGCCGGGGGTGGCGAGGAGCACGACGGTCGCATCGACCGGATCGGATGTACCCGCGGCACCCAGCAGGGCACCGGCCTCACAGCCGTCCCGCTGGCTGACTGCGCGCACGTCGACAGCCCGCAGGAGCCGCGCGAGGTTCACCTGCCGGCCGTGCCGGTCACGCCACACCTGAGCGACTACCATCGCATTGGTTCGCAATTCCAGCCCGTGCTGCTGCGACGCGCGGAGCCGGGCTATCATCGCGCGGTCGTCGCGGTCCACCGCCGCCAGCGCCCCCGCGTCGAGAATCAGCGCGCTCACGCGGCAGTTTCGTCCGCGGCCAGGCCGAGCTCTCGTTCCGCGCGGGCGACTTCCTCTGCAGTGAGCGCCCCATGCCCGGTCTCCCAGCCGGCCAGGAACTCAGCCAGCGCTTCAGCTCGCAGCTTGCTTGCCGCGGCCTCTGCCAGCCACGACGAGACCGGCTTGCCTGCCTGCGCGGCCGCCGACCTGACGGCATCGCCGAGGTCGGGCTCGAATGACACGCTGAGCTTGTCAACCTTCATACCACCAGCCTACCCCGGTATTCCATACCGTGGTAGCAACGCAGGAGAGAGGCGCCAGAACTGGCTGTTCTCCGCCGCTCGGCCGCCCGTGCCTGACGATCAATAGGCAGCGCATAGTCGGCAGGGCGCTTCGTCTCCCTAAAATCCGTCACTCTCAGTGATCCCGCCTCGACGTTCGCGAAGCGCACGCTCCCGCCTGATCGGGGCGGCTGGTGGCTTCTCGGCGATCACGGACTAGGGCGCCCATGGGAGGTCGTTCTGCGCCCGGTACGCAGGCTTCCGGCCGTGGTCCATCAGAGGCACTACTGGTGGTCGTCTCTTCTGTTCGGTCACCGTTGACTTGGCCGGGCTATGGGTGATATATCCGGGTCTGGCCGTGGAGTGCGCGGCCTTGCTGCTGGAGGCTCGGCTCAATTGGCCCGCGTTGGTACCGAGTGCGCGGGAGGAAGGTCGTCATGGCCGTTGTGCCGCGAATAGCTGCTTTGCTTGGATTGCTGGTCTTGTCGGCGGCGGGAGCCTCGCCGGCGTCGGCGTCGGTGGGGCGGCCACGTCCCCCGGTGACGGAGCAGATCGAAGCCGCCCCGAGCGTCCCGGCGGGGGCCAGGTCGGCCGGTGCGGTGCCGGCGTCGGCTGTGGTCTCCGGAGCGGTGGTGCTGAAGCCCCGGGACAACTCCGCGCTGGTGCGGTTCATCGCGGCGACGACGGACAAGAACTCACCATCGTTCCACCGGTACTTGCCACCGGGTGCCTTTGCGGGCCGGTTCGGTCCCACGCGGTCGGCGATCAGCGCCGTGCGCGCGCAGCTGAGGGCAGACGGCTTGCAGGTGCGCGGGGTGTCGAGCGATGGCCTGCTGGTGCGCTTCCGCGGAACCGCCCCGCAGGTCGAGGGCGCTTTCCATACCGGGCTGGAGAACTACCGGCTGCGCGACGGTTCCGTCCGCCACGCGGCGACATCCGGCATTACGCTGCCCTCCACGATCTCTGGTTCGGTCGCCGCCGTCGTGGGCCTGGATGATCTGGTGCAGGCGCGTCCCGTAGGGATCTTGCGCGCGCCCGCCTCGGACAGCGGAAAGATCCGGTCGCCCCGGACGGTGAGCTTCAATCATCCGGCTGACTCGCCGAAGGCCTGCGCGGGCGCCACCACGGCGGCCCGCAAGTTCGGTGGGCTCACAGACGACCAGATCGCCCGCGCGTACGGCGCATTCGGGCTCTACGGCAGCGGCGATCTCGGCGCGGGCCAGCACATCGCGCTCTACGAACTCGAGCCTTTCCTGCGCTCGGACATCCAGACGTTCGATACGTGCTACTTCGGTGCGCGCGCGGCGGCGAGCATGCTCAAGCGGCTGCACATAGTCCCCGTCGACGGGGGCCAGCCCACCGGGACGGGCAGCGGCGAGGCGAACCTCGACGTCGAGGACATCTCGGCGATCGCGCCCGGGGCGACCATCGACGTCTATGAAGGGCCCAGCCCCGGGACTGACGGCGTCGACTACGACCCGGTCGATAACTACGCGGCGATCATCGACGCTGACCAGGACCAGATCGTGAGCACGAGCTGGGGCCTGTGCGAGCAGGCCATCGAACTCGGCCAGCCAGGGCTCCAGCAAGCCGAGAACCTCCTGTTCGAACAGGCCGCCGCGCAGGGGCAGTCGGTATTCGCCGCCGCCGGGGACAACGGCTCTGATGACTGCAACACGTTCGAGACGTCCACCCCGGTCTCCGGCCAGAACCCGGTATCGGTGGACGACCCGGCAAGCCAGCCCTATGTCGTGTCGGTCGGCGGCACGACGATCGATGACGCGGCCACCGAGCCTCCGCTTGAGCACGTCTGGAATGACGGCGCGGACGGGGGCGCGGGCGGCGGCGGAATCTCCCAGTCGTGGACGATGCCGGCGTGGCAGCGGGAGGCGACGGTTCCGGGGATCGCGCTGCCGGGAAGCGCGGACTACACCAATGCCGACAGCGTCGAGAAGAGCTTCGGCTACCCGCCGGACTTCTGTCAGCCGAACGTTCCGGGCGCGACGTCCTCGACGCCGTGCCGCCTGGTCCCTGACGTGTCGGCGCAGGGCGACGAGTTCACCGGCGCGATCACCGTCTACCAGGCGGCGTTCGGCGGCTGGGGCACCATCGGCGGCACCTCCTCCTCGGCGCCGATCTGGGCGGCGACGCTGGCACTGATCAACGCCTCGCCGGCGTGTACCGCGCGGGCGGTCACGCGCCGCGGAGTTGGCTTCGCGAGCCCGTTGCTGTACGCGGTGGCTTCGAACCCGGGCGACTACGGGGCATCGTTCAACGACATCACCACCGGCAACAACGACGTCTACGGCATCGACAACGGCCTGGTGTTCCCGGCGACGACCGGCTATGACCCGGCGTCAGGACTGGGCTCGCCGCGGCTCACCGGTCCCGGTGGCAGTGCCGGGCTTGCCTACTACCTGTGCAGCCTCGCGGGCGAGCCGAGCCGGCCGGTTATCGCAGAAGTCAGTCCTCCTGAGGGCAGCATCGCGGGCGGGCAGCGGGTCGTGATCACCGGGACGGGATTCGAGTCTGGCGGGTCGCCGGACGTCTCGACGATCGAGGTCGGCGCCGCGCAGCTCCCGCCGAGCCGGTTCACCGTGCGCAGCGCGACAACCATCGTCGCGACCCTGCCGCCCGCGCGCTACGCGCGCCCGCCGCTGGCCCCATCGCCGCAGGACGGCGCCGGGCCGGCCACCGTGATCGTGACGCTCAACAACGGCGAGACCAGCATCCCCGGCCCGAACTCGACCTTCGAGTACGTGGACACCAGCGGAGGGAAGACTATCCCCGCCGTCACGGGCGTGATTCCTTACGGCGGGCCCGAGACCAAGCCGGGGCCCGTGACGATCCTCGGGTCCGGCTTCACCGGAGCGACGTCCGTCACTTTCGGCGGGGTCGCCGCGACCCGCTTCACGGTGAACAGCCGCAGCCGGATCACCGCGACCCCGCCCGCATACTCCTCGCGGGCCACCTGCTCGCCGCTGCCCACCACCGGGGTGTTCACCGGTGAGAACGCGAAAAACGACATCTGCCAGGTGCAGGTGAGGGTCGCTGGCCGCCACGGCACGAGCGCGACCGGGCGCATCCTGCCGCCGGCCGAAGGAGCCGTCATCGTCAACGCGCTGGGTGACCTGGTGCCGCCGCCCGGCTGTCACTGCGAGACCATGCAGGCGCCCACCGAGTTCGACTATCTCCCCGCGCCATCGGTTACGTCTGTCTCGACCTCGTCCGGGGCCGCGAGCCTGGCGAGCGAGAAGGGCAGCACGGTCATCACCGTCCGCGGCGCGGGCTTCGACCCGCTGACGATCGACTGGGCCGATGTCGGCAACCCTGCCCTGGCGTCCTCGATGGACACCAGCTACGTGTTCCTGACCGGCACCGAGATGCAGATAGTCGCGCCGAGCCAGGCGCTGACCGTCGGCCCGTTGCGCATGCCCTTCAGCGTCAAGACGCTGGCCGGCCAGTCGCCCCCGGCCACCATGACGTACGCGGGCGTCCCGAAAGTCACCGCGGTCGTGAACACGGTCAACAGCACCGAACTGGACGGCACCTACGGCGCCCCGGACACCGGCGGGACCCCGATTGGTGTCAGCGGCCGGGGGTTCACCGGCCAGCTGATCCCCCCGATCGAGTTCACCGACACCAAGTCGCCGTTCTCGCTTGGCACTCAGTACACCTTCACCGTCAACAGCAACACCAGCCTCAGCACTCAGACCGTGGCGCAAGATCCGGCGATCGTCGACGTCCGGCTGTGCACAGTCACCGCCTGCAGCCGGAACCGGCCCGCCGACCTCATGTACATCTACCCGCCCGGCAACCCGCGGGTCACCTCGGTGTCGCCGGCCTCCGGGCCGGCCGCTGGCGGCACCAAAGTGACCATCGGCGGGGGTAACCTCGGCTGCCCGCTGGAGGTGTTCTTCGGGAACGTCAAAGCCGAGTCGTTCACGCCCGGCAAGGCACTGCTCGACTGCGGGTCAACCACCAGGCTGCACGCCACCTCACCCCCCGGAACGAAAGGCACCAAAGTACCCGTGACCGTCGCTACGATCGAGAGCTACTTCACCGGCTCCGGGCGCGGCACCACGACCGCCGGCTTCACCTACAAATAGCGGCGCCAGACCCAAGTAGCGGCGCCGTCCCACCCTGCAAGCCTCTCCCGCCCGCGCCGAGTCGGCGTTATACGGGGTGATCGAAGATCACCGAGCCCTCCGGGCCGTATAACAAGGTGATACACGGCGTGACCGAGGACCGCAGGCCGAACCACTGCTCGGCGCCGTACTCCTCGAACCGCTCCACCTCGTTGAACCCTAGCTTCGCCGCGAGGCGCATCGCGCGGTCGTTGGCGGTCTGGGTGCAGAGCACCACCGGCTCGCCGGGAAGCGCGCCGGCGAACCAGCCGAGTGCCGCTGCGCACGCCTCGGCGGCGTACCCGCATCCCCACGCCTCCGGCAGGAACAGGTAGCCGAGCTCGGCCTCCCCGGCATCCGGACGGACGTGACCCGGACGCTCTGCGTCGCGCCGATCGAGCGTGATCATGCCGATCATCGCCCCGTCGAGATCGACCACGAAAAGGCCAGGGCGCCGCCCGGGCACCTCAGGCACCGCGCGCTCGAGCTCATCACGCGGTCGAGGGCCACCGATGTAGGCGCCCACCTCTGGCGAGGCGAACAGCTCGATGAACGCCGCACGGTCCCGGGCCTCGGACTCGCGGAGCACGAGCCGCCCGGTCCTGATCGGGGCAGGCGGCCAAGCGACGGGTCCCAGGTCTGCCACGAGCGCAGACTAACCGATGGTCGAACTGTCATGAATGCCGCATACAGCGCGCGTCGGGTTAGGCAGGATTTAGCCACCAGCGGCCGGACGTTCGCTCGCATCATCGACGGGCACGACGAGGTCTAGGGGTAGATCTGGATCTGGCATCTTTCCGGTCTGTGGCCTGGGTGGTGATGAATTCGGTGCGGGGTGGTCTGGTTCCTGATCGGCTGCGTGGTCGGGCCAGACGCCGATGTGGCCGGGTTCTTCCTGCAGCTGGA
>Ga0302326_10005746_pt1 | contig 28152 bp, 24 predicted proteins | sample Palsa_T0_3_FD_202264 | JGI IMG/M metagenome (GOLD analysis project Ga0302326, IMG submission 202264) | Peat permafrost microbial communities from Stordalen Mire near Abisko, Sweden - Palsa_T0_3 | ecosystem: Environmental > Terrestrial > Soil > Palsa > Peat permafrost | place: Sweden: Abisko... | reverse complement strand
CTGAAGTTTGCATTCCGCCAACAACGAGCGGTACGAACCGGTTTTGTTAGTGCTGGTCGCGGCGGCGGAGGTAGTCGATGAACATTTGTTCTACGGGCTTGTCGTAGGCCATGAGGACGTGGCGGACGGTGTGGCCGCTGACAACGTGGCAGACCTCTTCGGCGAGGTTTTTGGCGTGATCGCCGGCGCGCTCGAGAGATTGAGTCATGAAGATGACTTGCAGGCTGGCCTGGCGGGCGATGTTCTCAGGATTCTCGATGTGGCGGAGGAAGATCAGGTTGCGCAGGCGATCCATCTCGGCGTCGGAGCGCAGAGCACCGACGGCTTTGCCCACATCGCGGGTGGAGAAGGCGTCGCCGACGTCGGTGAGCATTTTTTCGAGGATGGTGGCCATCTGGGTGAGGTCGCGGGTATCTTCGGAATCGACGCGGCCGGCGGCGGCTTGAGCGCTGTTGGCGAAGCTGAGCAGCAGGTCGCCGATGCGCTCGAGGCTGATCATGAACTTCATGCAGGCCAGAAGCTCGCGGGCTTCGGCGGGTTCGACCTCGGTGATGGCGGTGGTGACGGCGCTGTCGATTTCCATGTCGAGCGCGTCCAGTTCACGCTCCCGCTGGTGCAGAGAGTTCAGCAGCGGGGCGGAGCCGGTGGCGATGCCCTCGGCGGCTGCGCCGGCGGCTTCCTTGGCCAGACGGCAGGCTTCGACTGTCCGACGGACGATGTGGCGATGGGCCGGCTCGGGAGGCAGACTTTCCACGCGGGCAGCAGTGCTCATGAGGGTACCCCTCCGGCGCGGAGTGGCAGACCGCGGGCCGGATGACTGGTTGGTCCGATTATGCCGCTCATAAGGATGGATGGTCAACCGCTTAAGGATAGGTTGTCTTTTTCGGGAGTGGGTTAAGACGAGGTAAATTTTTCGTCATTTTTCGTCAGCAGGCTGGAGGCAATCTTCCGTCGCGACAAAGTCCGACGAACTGCGCGATACCGGGCAAATCGGAGGCCAGCGTACGCGCAGGAATTATCTGTGATGGCGCTTGGCCGCCTTGCGCTGCTGTTTCTGGTATTTCTTCGCCGCTTTCCGCTGCTTCTTTGCGATCTTCTTTGACGCTTTTTGCTGCTGCTTGGCCGCTCTCTTGGCCTCGCGGCTATTTTCTCCGATGCTCCTGTTTTCGGGTTGGGCGATAGCCGGTATCGACCACGGAACACAGGAAGCGGCCAGCAGTATGAGAGCTGCAATTCGTTTCATAACATCTCCGAGGAGAAGATCCTGCTGAGATTTTACACCGGAGCCGCGCCGAGAGCGCGACTCGGTTGGGCGTACTCCGATAGTAACCTCTAGGCGGCAGGCAGTGTGAACAGGAACGTCGACCCGTGGGCGAGCTCGCTCTCGGCACGGATCGAGCCGCCGTGCGCCAGCATGATGTGCTTGGCGATGGCCAGGCCGAGTCCGGTGCCGCCAGATTCGCGGGAGCGGGCTTTATCGACGCGATAGAAGCGTTCGAACAGACGCGGGAGGTGCTCGGAGGCGATGCCGGCGCCGAGGTCCCGAACACAGAACTCAACCGCATGGGGAACCATGCGGGCGCCGAGCACGATTCGCCCTCCGGAACCGCCGAGCTTGGCTCCGTACTTCAGCGCATTGTCGATCAGGTTGGAAAAAACCTGGTGAATCGCTTCCCGGTCGGCGAGAACGTGCGGGAGATTTTCGAGCAGGGGCAAGTCCTGGATTTGCAGATCGATGCCGTGACTGCGGGCAATTTCGCGGAAGCTCTCTTCGGCGTCGCGGAGAAGTTCGGCGGGCGGGACGGGCTCGACCTCGAAGCGGGTTTCGCCGGATTCGACACGAGCCAGGGTCAGCAGATCTTCGGTGAGGCGCGACATGCGGGAGGAATTCTTGCGTATGATTTCCAGAAACTCGCGAGTCGGCGCTACGTTTTCGGGAGTGGTATCGAGCAGAGTCTCCGCGTAGCCCTGAATCGAAGTGAGCGGCGTGCGCAGTTCGTGGGAAACGTTGGCGATGAAATCGCGGCGGGTTTTTTCGACGCGCTCGGTTTCGGTGAGGTCGCGGAGGACGGCGACCGCGCCTCCGCCGGGCAACGGCGCGGCGGTCACATCGAAAGCGCGGCCGGGAACGATCGACGTAGCTCGGGCAGTTCTGACTTCGCGGGTGGTCGCGGCTTCCTTGACGGTGGCGAGGAAGTCGGGGTCGCGAATGGTTTCGACGACCGGCTGCTGCAGCCGGGTCCCCTGCGGAACCAGGCGATCCATGGGTTGATTGGCCCACTGCACAAGGCCGTCGTCACTCACGGCGATAACGGCATCCTGCATGCTGTTGAGCAGGGTTTCGAGTTGACGCTGGCTGGAAACGACGGCGGCGAAACTTTGTTCGACGCGGCGTGCGGTCTTGTCGATGGCGCTGGCGACGCGGCCGACTTCATCCTGGGAAGTTTCCAGGATGCGGGCCTGAAGATCACCGTCGGCGATGCGGGCCGCGACATCGACGATGCGATCGAGGCGGCGAGCCGTCCAATAGGCTGAAACGGCGGCCACCAGAAGGGCGAGGAGGAATGCCAGACCGGAAGCCAGTTCCAGCCGGCGGCGAAGCTGCGCGGAAACGGCTTCCACATCGGAGAGCGGATAGGCCAGGCGCACCGCGCCGCCGGCAATGGGCACGGCCACGTAAAGAAATGGAATGCCCAGCGTCGCGCTGCGCCGTTCGTCCAAGCCAACGCGCCCGGCAAGAGCGGCTGCGAACTCTTTGCGCTCGGCAATATTTTCGATCGCGCCGGGAGTGGATTCGGAATCGGCCAGCACGTTGCCGGCGGGATCAATGACGGTGACGCGAGCTCCGGCGGCATGTCCTTCCTGCGCCGCAATGTCGGCAAGGGAGCGGCCGCTGCGATCGGTTTCGACGCGGTGTGCCAGCAGTTGCGTCTTTTGGACGAGATTGCGTTCGATCTCCGCGCGCAAAGAGGCCTGCCACGCGCCGCCGACCATCACGTCGAACATTACCGCGGCTGCCAGGATGACCACCAGAAAAGCCCCCAGCAGCTTAAAGAAAATCCGGTTCCTCACTTCGGAGCCTCGAAGCGGTAACCCGCGCCGCGCACGGTCTTGAGATAGCGCGGGTTTTCCGGGTCCGGTTCGATTTTTTCGCGGATGCGGCGGACGTAAACGTCGACCGAACGCGGGGTAACGTAGGAGGTATCACGCCAGACGGAATCGAGCAGATGATCACGGGAAAAAACGCGCCCGAGATGCCGCGCGAAGTAGTCGAGCAGGCGAAACTCAGTCGCGGTGGTGGCCACGGTTTGCCCGCGGACGGTCAGCACCATGGCAGAGGGGTCGATTTCGATTTCGCCGACCTTCAGCGGGCTGGCCGGAAGCGGACGCTCGAAGCGGCGCAGCACGGCCTTGACGCGGGCGACGAGCTCGCGCGGACTGAAAGGCTTCGCGATATAGTCGTCGGCTCCAATCTCGAGACCGAGCACGCGGTCGGCTTCGCTGCTCTTCGCCGTCAGGAAAATCACCGGCACGGAAGCCAGCCCGGGATTTTGGCGCACGTTGCGGCAGAGTTCGAGACCGTCCTTGCCCGGAACCATGATATCGAGCACGAACAGCGCCGGACGCTGGCGTGCGGCGTCGGCGATCACATTGGAGCCATTGGGATAAACACGCACGGAATACCCGTCATTCTCCAGATGGTGACGAACGAGGCGGGAAATATCGGGATCGTCTTCGACGACGAAGATGCTGGGTTTCACGGCTTTATTGTAACCAAGGGAGTTGCGAGTACCTAGTACCGAGTGGCGAGTTCTCGAGTGCAGACGCTGTTTTCATCGGATTGTAACAATGAGGCTGGCGATGGGGCCGAGGTGGGGACAATATGATTGTTCATTTGAGATTGACTCGCGGGTGCCGAAGTGTTTTGATGAACGTCAAGATTTTTCGTCCGCGGTGGAGAATAATAGTCAGCATGTCATTCGAAGAAGCACTGGCCGTGGCCTCGCGCGATGAAGGATTCAAAGCTACGGTGTACGCAATGAATACGCTGCTGATCCATAAAGGCATCTATACGCAAGAGGAGTTTCAGGCACTGTTCGTGGAATGGGTGGAGAAGGAGGTCGCCCGCAGTTCAGCGCACTGAGGCCTTATCGCAAAGCAATTATCAAATTCCCCTCTCTATCGAGGTGGAAGCGTCCGCCGGGCGGGATCACCGTGGTGGCGCTGTATTCGGTGATGATGGCAGGGCCGGGGTAGATTTTGCCGGGTTGCAAAGTGTCGCGGGAGTAGATGGCTGTCGAAAGTTTCTTACCGTCGAATAGGACTGGAGTTTTGGGCAGCGAAAGCAAGCCGAGCCTTGCTCGGCCTGGACCCCTCGACTCCGCTCGGGGCAGGCTCACGGGGGCGGCCGTCCCCACATGGTCTTCCGCGGCCTTCAGCGGCGGCGATTTCACTACTGCGCGCAGGCGGAGGGTTACCAGCTCTACTTCGCGCGCCGGATGCGCGTAGCCGTAGCGTCGCTGGTGTTCCTGTTGGAATTCAGCCAGCAGATCCTTGGTGAACGGCAGGTTGAGTTCGTATCCCTGGCCGCGGTAACGAATGTCTACGCTGGCGTGATAGCGCACTCTTCCCTGCCAGCCTTCGCCGCGAAAATTTTTCTCGGCCTGCTTTTCCAACGCCGCGAACTCTTGCTCGATCCGGGCGTGCGGAACCTTGCCTGCGATTCTCCACAACACAGTGCGGGAGTAATCCTTAACGACGTCGCTGACCAGGATGCCGAGAGCGGAAAGCGCGCCGGGCAATGCAGGGACTATCACGCGCGGAATGCTCAGAGCTTCAGCCAGGGCGCAGGCGTGCAAGCCTCCAGCGCCGCCGAAGGCGACCAGGGCGAAGTCCCGGGGATCGCGGCCGCGCTCAATGGAGACGACGCGAATCGCTTTCTCCATGGTGGCGTTCACCACGCGGACGACGCCGGCGGCGAACCGTTCCAGCGTGAGCGGACTTCCCTGCTGCGTCAGCCATTCGCGCGTGACGCGGCGAGTGCGGTCGAGATCGAGCGTGAAGTCGCCGCCAAGAAAGCGCGCGGGCTGGAGGCGGCCTAATAAAAGGTTGGCGTCAGTAACCGTGGGCTGAATGCCGCGACCGTAACAAATAGGCCCGGGATCGGCGCCGGCGGATTCAGGACCGACGCGGAGTACGCCACCGGCGTCGAAGCGAGCCAGCGAGCCTCCGCCTGCGCCCACCGTATGAATGTCGAGCATGGGGACGCCGACGGGAAGTCCGGCAACCTCTGCGTGGCTGGCGGTAGTGATGGCGCCTTCGACCAGAGATACATCGGTGGAAGTGCCGCCCATGTCGAAGGCGATGATGCGCTCGAAGCCGCTCGCGCGGGCGCTGGCGGCAGCGCCAACTATGCCTCCGGCGGGTCCGGAGAGTACGGTGCGGACCGGCTCGCGGGCCGCAGCGGCGAGGGCGGTGATGCCGCCGCTGGACTGCATGACGAAAATTCTCGGATGAGCGCCGGCAGAGACCTTGCCAACAACGTCTCTACGCGAGCGGTTTTCCAGATTTTCCAGGTATCGCTGCATTACTGGTTGCAGGTAGGCGTTGATTACTACCGTCGAAGTGCGCTCGTATTCGCGGAACTCGGGGAGGATTTGGTGAGAGATGGAGAGTGGGACTCCTAACAGCTTGAGAGATTCCGCGACTGCTTGCTCGTTCTTCGGATTCGCAAACGAGAAAAGCAGAGAGATGGCGATAGACTCGGGATGCTTCGCTTTTACTCGGGAAGCGAGTGATTGCAAATCCGCCGGCGTAGGCGAGGTCAGGATTTCGCCGTCGCTGGCGGTGCGTTCTTCGATGCCGAAGCGGAGATCGGCGGGGACGAGCGGTTCGATGCGGTCGAAGAAGAAATCGTAGAGCTTGGGGCGGGCCTGGCGTCCGATCTCGATGGCGTCTTCGAAGCCGGCGGTGGTGACCAGAGCGGTGCGTGCGCCTTTGCGTTCGAGCAGGGTGTTGGTGCCGACGGTGGTGCCGTGGAGGATGATGAGTTCGCCCTGGTGATTGATTTTGCGGAGAGCTTCGGCAATAGCCTGGGAGGGGTCGGCGGGAGTGGAGAAGACTTTCAGCATTTTCAGTTGGCCGGTGGCGTCGATCCAGACACAGTCGGTGAAGGTGCCGCCGGTGTCGATGGCGATGCGGAGGGGTTGGGGGCGGCGCGGCATGGAGTGAGCGTGGAGGATTAGGGTAACATCTGACGCCTATCCCATGTCTCGCAAAGGGGGCGAGACATGGAGATCTGCCGAGGCAAGGTTGCCGGGATGCTGGGAAGGCGGTCACGGAGAGAACGGATAGCGTTTCGTCTCTATTCCAGGTCCGGCTCCCTAAGACGATCCTTCTTCCGCGATGGCAGTTTTAGGCCTGATTCACGGAGCGGAGAATTCGCAAAGAAGTCCGCGAGGCTGCCGGGCCGAAACTTTCCAAGGTCGGGAGATGGCAGGGGATCGCGTGCCTTCTTTCGTTTGGGAGCGCGAACCGACTTTGACACGTTTCTTCTATCGGCCATTTGTTTTTATCTCATTACCCTTTCGTGGTGAATGCCAGCGTCAGCAGCGTCTTCTGTTCCACCTCGTGAGCCTTTGCGCTGCCCGTAGCGGGGCTGGCGCTGGAGCTGCGTTTTACCGACATCACGTGCCGGGCGCCGGCTATGCGCTGCAACCGCGGGAGCATGTTGAATAGCGCTCCCATGTTGGCGGGCTCTTCCTGCACCCAGACGATGTCTCCGGTCTCGCCGTGGCGGACGAATTCGGCTGTGAGTTCCTTGTCCGGGAAGGGATAGAGCTGTTCTAGAAACACGATTGCGGTCGAGTTGTCCTTTCTCTTCTTGCGCTCGGCCTGGAGTTCGTGGCCGATTTTGCCGGTGCAGACCAGGATGCGGTCGGCTTCTCCGATCTCCATGTCGGGAATTACGTTCAAGAAATTCTTGTGCGTGAAGTCCGCGATGGGTGACGACGCGTCGGGATGGCGCAACATGCTTTTCGGCGTGAAGACGACCAGCGGTTTGCGCCAGTGGCGCAGGGCCTGGCGGCGGAGCAGGTGAAAATACTGCGCAGCGTTCGAAGGCTGCGCGATCTGAATATTGTGTTTCGCGGCAAGTTGCAGAAAGCGCTCAATACGGGCGCTGGAGTGTTCCGGTCCCTGGCCTTCATAGCCGTGAGGCAGAAGCAGAACGAGGCCGGAGAGCAGGCTCCACTTGGCTTCGCCCGCGGAGATAAATTGATCGATGATGGCTTGCGCGACGTTTACAAAGTCGCCGAACTGCGCTTCCCAGAGGACGAGCGCCTCGGGATAGTCGCGGCTGTAACCGTATTCAAAGCCGAGCACGCCCGGTTCCGAAAGAGTCGAGTTATGAATTCCGCAGCGGGCCTGGCCGGGCGCGATGTTCTCCAGCGGAACATATTCGTTCTCGTTTTCGATATCGATGAGAGCGGAGTGGCGCTGGTTGAAAGTGCCGCGGCGCGAGTCCTGGCCGGACAAGCGCACCGGAATGCCGGCCTTTGCCAGGCTCGCGAAGGCGAGCGCTTCGGCCATGCCATAGTCCACGGGCCGTTTGCCGGCGCCCATTTCGGCGCGCTGCTCCAGAAGCTTTTTCACCTTCGGATGAATGTGGAAGCCTTCGGGATACGTGGTGAGACGGCCTGTGAGTTCGGCTAGCTCTTCGGCCGCGAGTCCGGTTTCTACCTCGAACTCCGGTTTGTGAAGGCCTCCGTAGTATTGGTCCCAATAGGTGGGCAAATCGCGCAACGTGGGCTTCTTGGTCAGCTTGCCCGCATCTTTCTGCGCAGCTTCGAACTCGGCTTTGATGGCGGCGGCTTGCCCCGGCGCGTCGGTCGCGCCGATATCGTCGGCGTAAATCTCCCACAGCGGCGGATGTTCTTTGATCTTCTTATAGAGCAGCGGCTGCGTGACGGTGGGGTCATCGACCTCGCTGTGACCGTGGCGGCGGTAGCCGATGAGGTCGATCACCACGTCGGTGCCGAAGCGATAGCGATACTCGGTGGCGAGGCGGGCGACGCGGACGACAGCGTCCACATCTTCCCCATTGACGTGGAAGATGGGAATCGACTGGCGGCGCGCGATGCAGGCCGCGAAGCGCGTGGAATGTTCTTCGAGATAGCTGGTGGTGAATCCAAGCAGATTGTTCACGACCACGTGAATCGTCCCGCCGACGGTGTAGCCGGGAAGGTCGGCGTAGTTCATGGTTTCGGCGAGAATCCCCTGTCCAGCGAAGGCGGCGTCGCCATGAATCAGCAGCGGCAGATATTTCTCGCGTCCGCCTTCGCCGGTGCGGTCTTGCTTGGCGCGGGTGCGGCCGACGGTGACGGGATCGACCGCCTCGAGGTGGCTGGGGTTCGAAACCAGATGAATATGAACCTTGCCACCGCTGCGCGTGATGTACTCACCGGTCGCTCCCATGTGGTACTTCACGTCGCCGGAGCCGAGAACACTGCGCGGATCCACGTCTTCAAAGCCGGCAAAAATTTCCTCGGACGGACGCTTCGCGACATGGGCGATCACGTTGAGCCGTCCGCGATGGCTCATGCCCATCACCAGTTCGGTGGCGCCAAGACGCCAGCCGGTATCGAGAAGTTCATCCACCAGAGGAATCAGCGCGGTGACGCCCTCAAGCGAGAAGCGTTTGCTGCCGAGATACCGCTGCTGCATGACTTGCTCGAAAACGTCGGCACGGATGAGCAGGTCGAGAACGCGCGCCTGATCTACAGCTTGCGGTTCCGATTCCATCTGCTCGTAAATCCAGCGGCGGCGCTCGGGAGCGTAGATGTGGTTGATTTCGACCCCGATGGTCGAGGAGTAGATGGCGCGGGCTTCGGCGCTGTATTCGCTGTCGATCTGCAGTTCGACGGTCGGGCGGGGACGCAGGAAGCCGAGCGGATCGAGGTCGCCCTCCAGGTAACCCCATTGGCGGAAGGCGTTGAAAACGCGCTCGCGTTCGAGGTTGTTCCCATTGTTTTCGGCGACGGCGGCGGCGTTGCCGTTGGCGGACTTGGATTTCGGGCTAGACATATGAGTTCGTTACTAGAATAACGGATGCGCGGCGGCATGCGGGAGATTCTGCGCCGGGGACGGGTCCTGCTGTAACTGCTCAGCTTGCACCCCTCAGCCAACGATCTTATACGGCCGCATCATTTCGTTGTCTTCATGTTCGAGAACGTGGCAATGCCAGACGTAGCGGAATTCATCGCCCGGCCTGGCCACGGTTCCCGCAGGCAGATCGAAGCGTGCGATCACTCGCGTCACATATCCGGCATAAGTCTTGATCGTGTCTTTCCATGCGGGACGCTCGTTCGATTCCGGTGGCATTGGAATGCCGGTGAAGACGAGTTTGCCGGTTTGCACGTAGGTCTTCCTGTCGAAGGGCTGGCGATTGAGCACCTGGAACTGAACCAGATGGAGGTGCATGGGATGCACGTCGCCGGTGGTGTTGGCGAAAGACCAGATTTCCGTGGATCCCGCTTTCGGATCTTCCGTGATGGGATCGTCCCAGTGCTTTTGATCGAGCAGTCCGATCATCGTGTAGCCGTCTGAAGGCCGATCCATTTCCGTCAGAGCAAGAGTTCTTTCGCGGACCGCGTGGGTGGGGTCGAGCGGCGTAAACGTCACCAGCGTTTCTGGAACCGAACTCGTGTCCGTGCCAGAGAGTGGCTTCGTCACCTTAAACAGCATCACGTCGGAGGGCACGACTTCGCCGCCACGAGCGTAGGGAGCGGGAGCGTTGTTCGTCAGCGCGAGACTGGCTCCCTTGTGCTGGGAGAAATCGATGACCAGATCGAAACGCTCGCCCGGAGAAAATATCAAATAGTGCATTCGCAACGGCGCCGGCAGCAAGCCGCCGTCGGTGCCGATCTGAATAAAGGGCGGAGCATCGACGGGCTTGCCGTTCGGCTGGCCCGAGGCATCCGCGGGCACCAGCGTGAAGTGATAAAAGCGTGAGTTTGATCCGTTGACCATTCGAAACCGATACTTGCGCGGCTCGACTTCGAGAAACGGCGAGGCTTTGCCGTTCACGCAGATCGCGTTGCCAAAAAATTCCTGCATCCATGCAGGGTGCGTGCCATTCGGCGCGGGAGGATACAACAACGATCCGTCCGCACTGAAGCTGCGGTCCTGGATCATCAGCGGAATCTCGTAAGCGCCGCCGGGCAGGTTCAGGCTGTCTTCTTCGGGATCGCGAATCAGGTAGAAACCGGCGAGTCCCGCATAGACGTTCAGCCGCGTAATGCCGATGGCGTGGTCGTGATACCACAGCGTCGTGGCTGGCTGGTCGTTGGGGTAATGGCACGGATCGGCGGCACGCACCGCTCCCGCCCGCCCATCGGAGGTAACCCAGGCGTCGGGATAGCCGTCGCTATCCGGCATCACCCGGGCGCCGTGAACATGCGTCACCGTGCGCACTTGCGGCACGTTCTCTTCCTCACCGTGGATGGTGTAGTCGAGCGGAAGAAAATGTTTTGTAGGAAGCTGGTTCGTCCACTTCACGGAGATCGGCTGGCCTCTGACCGCCTCAAAAGTCGGTCCGGGCCACATGCCGTTGTATCCCCACATCGTCGCAGCGGGGAGATCGCGGTGCGCCTTATGCCGGAACGGGCGCATGTGAATCTGAATTGGCGCCGCGCCGGCTTGCGGACGAATCACAGGAGGAATCGACAACGGGGTCACGTAACTCGCCAGCGTGACCGGCGGCTGCGCCGGAAGGGTTGCTGGACCCGGAGAAGCTTGTGGATTGACGGCGGGCATATTCATGCCCGAGTGCGGAGCTGCGGCTTGCGCCAGTAATTCTCCCCGTGCGGTCAGCAGGCCGGCACCCGCGCCAAGACCCATTCGCAATAAATCGCGCCGATTCAGACTCAAGAGACAGACTCCCAGTAGTGGTTCAACTGCGTCTCGCACAGACCGCTTTATTCGCGCCCTCTTGGATGTTCGCACCGAATGTCGGCGATGGGCGCGGCGCTGTGTGAAAATCTGATTAAAAGAATGTGGCGACTCAATGGCTATCCTTTATTGGCAACAGACACGGCCAGGGAGTACTTCCCTGGCCGTTCGTATGTGTAAAGAATTCACTGCGTTCCGCCTACTTGGCCTGAGAGAAATTGAAAGCGCTAAACAGGTCGTCAATAGCCGGGCTGTTCAGCGGCACATACGGGTTGCTCGCCGCCACTCTCGGGTTCGGGAGGTTGTCCCGGCTGCGGGTGGTCAGCGGTTGCAACTTGAAATTCCGCTCGATGAATTTGATCAGCGAGACATGGTCGGAATACGAGTGGCTGACAATGCCTCCAGTGCTGTACGGAGAGACGATCAGCAACGGAATGCGCGTACCATCCCCAAAGAAATCGAGCGGCTGGATGTAGCCTGAATCGTAATAGCCGCCGCCCTCGTCCCAAGTGATGAATACCGCGGTGTCTGCCCACAGACTGGGATTGGCCTGCAGCGCGGTGACGATGTTCTTCGTGAAGCCTTCAAAGATCTGCAGCTTGGAAGAAGCCGGATGGCCGTCCGAAGGCCAGCCTGGCTTGACGATCGAAACCGACGGCAGATCCGACGCCGCGATATCTTCGTAAATATTCTGCGCATCCTGAATGTGCTCGGTGCGCAGCGTGGCATTGGTCATGATGTCGGTTGCGTACTGGAACGGGTTGCAAATGGTGCAGTAGGTGTCCAGCGGGTTCGTCTGCAGCGGATCCGACAGGTAGACGTTCCAGCCGTCTCCGTAGTACTTCCAGGAAATATTGGCCGCCAGCAAAGCATCGCCAATGTGGCGAACCGACGATCCGGGAACCGTAAACGGTGAGTTGCCCAGCGCCGAAGAACCGTCACCGTTAAAGCCTGGGTTGTAGTTGTTCAGAATGTAGTAGTGACCGGAGTCGCAATTCGGCTCGATCGGAGTCGGCAGCGATTGCAGGTAGTTCACCACAGCGGGTACGCCGGGCTGGGTCGTGTCGGCGCATCCTACGTAGCTTCCGCCGCCGGTTCCGCCAGCGCCACCGTAGCCGTCATCGTCATACCAGTTGTTGGTCCCAGGCTGAGGATTCGGGTTCTCAATCTGATTGGAAGGCGGCGCAAGCGCATTGCCGTTTCCGTCGCTGTACCAGATCGAATCGGCAAAACCGAATTCGATGTGGTTGGCCATGGTTCCACCCATCACCGCTTGATGGAAGTTGTCGCTCAGCGTGTACTGATCGGCCAGGCTCTTCATGTACGGAGCGTCGCCCTTCTGCACGTTGAAGAACTCCATCGAGGTTGACCCCTCACCCGTGGAAAGGTAGTTGGTCGGCGGGCTGGTGAAGCCGCTGGAGCCATCGCTGCCGGCTCCAATTGTGACTTCCACCCAAGGGAACAGGTCGCTTAAGCAACCGCTCGGGTTGGCTTTCGTCACCGTGGCCACGCTGCAATCCGTTTGCTGCCACATCTGGTAGAAGCGGTGCACCGGGCTGTTGGCATACGCGCTATAGGGAACAGCGGGAGTAAGTCCGAAAGCGCCTTCGGGCAGATTAAAAACGTTGGGGATGCGAGTATCGGGAACCGAGTAGGGAGCAAGACCGGTGCCGCCGATCGTCAGATCGTAGTAGTAGCCTGCCGCCAACATGCCCGGTTCTTCCGCTTTGGCCTCGGGCACGCTGGAAAAGTACGGCACGGTCGGCCCGCCGGCAACCACGGGCGGAATGTTGGAATAGATGGTCTTCTTCCCGGGGCTAATGGCGTAGCTCGTGTTGTCCACTGCGTTGTACTGCGCCGAGAGCGAGTAGTTTGGGCCGCGAGTGCCATCCGCTTTGACGATCCCTTTGGAGAGCAGGTTCGAGACAGTCTGTCCATTCTTGGGCTGGTAGGTCGCAAAAACGTGATCGAAGCTGCGGTTTTCGCCAATGATCACGATCACGTGCTTGATGGGAGATGCGGTAGGAGTTTGCTTGGCATTCACTTTGGCGGGTTGCTGAGCGGCGGCCGCGGCCGGCGCTCCCAGGTTGGCAAGCAGCGCAAACAGGCTTGTGCCAACCACGAGGTGCTGTCTGGCTTGCGCCAGGAAACTGGACGATGACATGACTTTCCTCCTGTTACGGGTGCGAAGGGCTACAGACGACAAGGTAGCGGGCGCGCGGTTACGGGCAGGTGACAGGGCGATGAATTCAATGTGAAAAGAAATCCACAGCCGCACGAACGGGTCGCCGAGCCTTGCGCCGCTTCCGTGCACTTGATTCGTAACTCGGAGAGGCAGGTAAACGTTAGGTTAAGAAATTTCCACAGCTCGCCAAACTCTCTACAGCAGTTCCTGTAGGGAGCCCTTGACCGCCAAACCCTTGACCGTCAAACCCTTGACCGCCAAATCGAGGTAGACTGCATAAATCCGCGGGCGCGCGGAAGCCAGCCGGCATATGCCAACCCTTCTCGGAATCCCGCTGGATGTGAATTCGTCTTACATGCGCGGACCCGCGGCCGCGCCGGCAAAAATCCGCGAAGCGTTGCGCAGCGACGCTTCCAACAAGTGGACGGAACTGGGAGTGGACTTGGCTGCTACGGTTGCGTTTGCCGACGCAGGCGACTTGGCGCTGAACAATTCTCGCGAGAAGGCTACGGATGATTTTGCCAGGATCGAGCGCGCCGTCAACGAATTGCTGGAAAAAGGCGAGCGTCCCATGTCGCTCGGCGGGGACCATTCGATTACCTACCCCATTCTGAAGGCTTTTGCGCCGCGATATCCCGAGCTGACCGCCATTCACTTCGACGCGCATCCGGATTTATACGACGAGTTCGAAGGCAGCCGCGTGTCTCACGCCTGCCCCTTTGCCCGCATCATGGAAAAGCGCCTCGCAAAACGGCTCGTGCAGGTTGGAATCCGCACCATCAATCGACATCAGCGCGAACAAGCGGCGCGATTCGGCGTCGAGGTCATCGAAATGCGAGCGCTTCCCGCCTGCGGCCGACTCAAAATTCATGGCCCGGTTTATATTTCATTCGACCTGGATGTGCTCGATCCCGCATTCGCTCCCGGAATTTCTCATCGCGAGCCCGGAGGAATGACCGTTCGCGAAGCGATCGCGCATCTGCATGCCATTGCAGGCACCATCGTCGGCGCGGACATTGTCGAGTACAACCCCGCGCAAGACATTTCAGGAATGACCGCCACCGTAGCGGCGAAGATCTTGAAAGAAATTCTGGGTATGCTGATCGCAACGTAGCGAACGCATTTGTCATCTACACCGCGACTCGCGGAAGGAGGATTTTATGCCGGCAAACGGTCTCCAACGCGTCGCCAGCCCGCACACGGTGGATGAAACCGTCCAACGCCTGAAAAACATTCTCGTCGAGCGCGGCCTGCAACTGTTCGTTCTGGTAGATCACAGCGGCGAAGCCGAAAGAGTCGGCCTGAAAATGCCTCCTACCAAGCTGCTGATCTTCGGCAGCCCAAAAGGCGGAACCCCGGTGATGCTGGCCGCTCCCTCAATCGCCATCGACCTTCCACTCAAGGCGCTCGTCTCCGAAGACGCAAACGGCAAAGTCTGGGTTTCCTACAACAGCCCCGACTATCTCCAGCAACGCCACGGCGTCCCCGCGGAGTTGGTCAAGAATATTTCCGGCGTAGCCGCGCTGGTGGCCAAGGCTGTGGAATAATGCTGCCGTCGTCCTCATTGCCATCCAAAGCGCCTGTGATCGAGAATTCCAACCGAGCCCGCGACCATCTGGCCAACGAGCGTACGTTTCTGGCCTGGGTGCGCACCAGCGTCGCCATCGTAGTCTTCGGCTTCGCCATCGGCCGCTTCGCCGTCGCCATGCGCCAATTAACGGCATTCCAAGGTCACGAATCCAAAGCCACCGGCTTCTCGGTCTGGATGGGAACCATCTCAATTCTTGCCGGAGTAGTCATGGTGGTCGCGGGCCTGATGCGCTATCGCAAAACCCGCGCACAACTCGAGGACGGAAAATTCGAACCCGCCGGATTTATCGTCGATCTGGTCACGATCCTGACGGTGTTGTTCGGCCTGGCCCTGGCGGGATATTTAGTCTATGTAGGCCAGAGTTTGGGCTAGGCAGGCGGCACGGTTCGCAGGTCGCGGTGCAACTGAGATTCGTATTCGCCGAGATCTGTATCAGGTGAGACCCGTATTCGCTCAGATCTGTATCAACTGAGGTTCGGGTTCGCTCAGATTCGTATCAGGGCAGGCCTTCAGGCCTGCCGTAACGACCGCGTTATCCGCGCGCCTTCAGGCGCTGAAATTCTATGGCCAACGATCAACACAAGAAAGCTCAAGAGAAAGAAGCCGCCGCCCGCGCCAGCCTGCAATTCGTCAAAGACGGCCAGGTGGTCGGCCTCGGCACAGGCTCAACCGCCGCTTACTTCATTCAACTGCTGGGCGAGCAAGTAAAGAACGGACTGCGCATTCGCGGCATCCCCAGCTCCGACCGCTCCCGCGAGCAGGCCGCGACCCTCGGCATTCCCCTCACCACGCTCGACGAATGTCAGCACATCGACGTAACCGTAGACGGCGCCGACGAGGTCGATCCGCAATTGCGTCTAATCAAAGGTGGCGGCGGCGCGCTGCTGCGGGAAAAGATCGTCGCATCGGCCACCAAACAGCTCGTGATCGTGGCCGATGCCAGCAAGAGAGTTCCCGTCCTTGGCCGGTTCCCGCTGCCCGTGGAAGTGATCAAGTTCGCGCAAGCCCTGGTCACCAAAAGAATTGAAGCCCTCGGGGCGCAAGTCACCCTCCGCCGCAACGCCGACGGCAATCCCTATCTCACCGACGAGACCAATTACATCCTTGATTGTCGTTTTGGAGACGGCCGCTTCGGCCAAATCCCCGACGCCGACACGCTCGCCCGCCAGCTCAGCGACATGCCCGGCGTAGTCGAGCACGGCCTCTTCATCGGCATGGCCAGCGTGGTGCTGATCGCCAACGGCAGCCAGATCATCGAACTCCGGTCGGGACAGTAGCACGGGGCTGCGCCTTAGCTTACTTGCCCTCGATCCATCCCTTTTAAGGGTAATAATTGACTTGACTCCACCATCGTGGCAAGGTTGCCAGAGCGAGTCAATATTGCCGATGAACGAAAGGAAGGTTCATCGTGCAGTTGCCCTATGAGGGTTACGAGCAGTTTGCTAGAGTCCTCTATCCGACGAGGTTTGGGGAGAAATTCTACACCGTGATGTATGGGTGTTATCTCGACGAGAGCTTCGATATGAAGCAATCGGGATTCTATGCCGTTGGCGGTTTTATCGCTAAGGGTCTCCCGACCTTTGAGTTGGAGCGCAGTTGGGAAAAGTGTCTAAAGCGTCATGGCTTGAACTATTACAAGGCATCCGAATGCGAGAGCGGCAAGGGGCAATTTGCCAAATTTGTCGCCGCCCCAATTAGCATCACGGCTGTCGAGCGCAAACTTTTAGACTCCATCAGTCAAGAGTTCTGCCAGATTATTGGACTCCCAGTTGAATATGATCCCCGCAACTTCTTGGCCCTGTTCGGCGTAGGGGTTGTACAAACCGATTTTTACGATGTAATCAAGAATCCAGCGGCGCTTGCTATCCTGGGCAAGAGTCCATATCGACTGGCATACGATATGGCTATGGTTCAAGCTGCGTGGGCAATGAAGGAACTAGGCGATGGGGAACCGATTCACTGTGTCTCTTTCGTGTGCGACGAAGATGAGGAACATATCGATACCGCTCCTATATCGTACCGCAGCCTCAAGCAAGCCAATCCCGTAGCGGCACAGTATATGTGCACATTTTCCACGGCGGATGAAAAGCAATGTGCACCGCTGCAAGCTGCCGATTTGGTGATCTATGAAATTCGAAAAGTTCTCAAGTACCACAAGAAAGATTACGAAACTAAACTGCGACAGCAATTCGGCATGTTTGCCGATTCGAGAATCATGTTCTACGTCGGTCATACCGAGCGCGTGCAACTGGAATGGATAGTTGCCAATCACAAACCCGGTGAACCGTTCAAAGTTGACGAGCTTATGAAACTGGAGATCACGGAAAACATTGACAAACTTAGAAGCTGAGAAATTCGACAAAATAACGTGGTGGAGTCAACTATATTATTGTCCTTTTAAGCCCCGAAAACGTAAACTTCCCCCTGCTGAGAATTGGAACCTACCGTCGCGTAGATGGCGCCTGCGGCAACCGTGCTCCCGCTGGCGGCAACCGACCAGCCCATGCATTCGACGGCTTGCACATCGGAGGGGGTAAGCTCGGCAATTTGCGTTGTCCCATTGAAAACATACACCGCGCCCACTAATTGAATACCGTCGACGTTCTCTCCATTTGCTCCTATCGCCAATAGGCTTCCGCTCACCCCCACGGAATTGCCGAAAAAGGCCTCGTTTTGGAAATTCGGCGACTGAATCTCTCCCCCCTGAGCCCCGGCACCCCAGCCGCTGGTGGGCTCCTCATACACATAAGCTGCGCCGTAATACTCTTGCTCGGAACCGGTTTCCGGCGCTCCCACCACTATCGTCCTGCTACCGATTGCAACCGAATCCCCAAATTCGTCAGACCCGGTTTCGTTGGGCGAAGTGAGCTTGGCGGTTTGGGCTCCGCTCACCCAGCCACCCGCGGGCTCAACGAATACGTAGGCGGCCCGATTAATGGCGGTCGCAACAACAGTACTGGCATTCGATGCCAGGGCAAAACCCAGGTAGTCCCCGGACTCTCCGTCGGACGCGGTGAGCCGCGCGGTAGGCGCCAGCCCGCTCCGCCAACCGGTCTCGGGCTTCTCGAAGATATAGACAGCGCCCTGATAGGCGTTCGATCCGATCGTCTCTTCGGTCGCAGCCGCCGCAATCGTGTTCCCGCTAACTGCAACCGTATACAAAAAATTTCTGTTGGGCACTGTCAGTTTCGCGGTTTCGATCATGTCCGTCCAGCCACTCGCGGGCTTGACGAAAACGTACACCGCTTGCAGTCCAGTCCCGTCACTTGCGCCTGCATCCACGACGATCGTATCGCCGCTGATGGCCACATGCGATCCGAACGCGAGGCCGGGAACTCCGTCGGAGGGAGTGAGTTCGGCGGTCTGAGTCATGTTGGCCCAGCCGCTTGCCGGCTTAACGAACACATAGGCCTTGCCCGCGGCTCCCAACGTCTGGGGCGCGCCCGCAACGACGGTGTCTCCACTCATAGCGGCGGAGTCCCCCAGAAAGTCCTGGGCTGCTCCGTCCGATGCCGTCAATATGGCCTGCTGGTGAAAAGTGACAGGAGTGTCCACTTGTGCAGCGGCGAAGGTCGCACACAGCATGATGAAAAGCGCAAGAAAAACCGCTCGCATGATTCTCATGAAGGTCTCCGGGAAACGAACTCGCTGAGGGGTTCAGCTTGCCTCAATTGCCGTGCAGACTGCGCGGCAGTCAGAGAAGAGAATCATCCTCAGTTTGAGGACAGTTGTCAATGCGCATCCTCTTGCGGTGCAGCGTTTTGCGCGTCGAATTATGGCGTCTCAACAGGTACCGTCCGTTCAAGAGAATCACGCTGTGCGTGCCCTTGCGCGCTCGTCAAGGTGAAGATTCCCGCGCGCGCATTCACCGTCGTCCCGCACAAAATTCCCTTGACTTCGATCCCCAAACCGGTAATCCTATTCCTACACGCATTAGTTCCTTGACAACTCAATAGCAATCGGATAAGTCCCATGAATCCAATATTTTGCGGACCGCCAGCCCGAATGTAGTGGCTTTCGCCGATCTTTGGCCCACTAAGTCCTTTGATTGCAATATTTTGCGGATAAATTATTTGTTTTCAATATTTTAGCCAGATCAATCTGAATCGACAATCCGCAAACTATTGATTCCAGATATTTTAGCCAATTGGTCTGAACATTTTTTTGATCTGGATTGACAGGGAGCATCTGCACTCCGGCGTTCCGAGGTCTTCCCCCGCCACCACAAGTTCACCGAAAACAGAGGGGATTGACCTTAGATTTTCTCCGTGGCTCCGTGCCTCCGTGGTGAATTAAGATTAGCCTCCAGAGGTATCGAGATGGCCTTCTCCCGTCCTTACATCGGATCGGAAGGGCAACTACCCACGACAAGTTCACCGAAAACAGAGGGGATTGACCCCAGATTTTCTCCGTGGCTCCGTGCCTCCGTGGTGGATTAGGATTAGCCTCCAGAGGTATCGAGATGGCGGGACCACAGTCACAGGGTTGGGATAAGCCTTCGCGCCGCCGCGGCCGACGTTACCGCGTGGAAGCGCCGCTGGATGTGACCGTCCTGCGCTCGGGCATTCCCGATACCTTGCCCGGACGCTCGATCGATCTGGGCGAGGGCGGTGTGGCCGCGGTGCTGGCCGGAGAGTTGTCGCCCGGAGAAACGGTGGGACTCGAAATCCGCCTGCAAGCGACCGACCCGCTGCGCACACGCGCTCTGGTGCGGCATCACGACAAGCTGCGCAGCGGAATGGAATTTCTCGGGCTGTCGGAGGCGCAACAGGCGGCGATTCGTGATTGGGCGGGAAAGATGAAGGCGCAACCAGAACCCGCCCTACACGCGGCGATTGCCGCCGAAAGAGGCAAGGGTTCCGAAGGCCCCGGTTCGGGAGGCGCGCCTCCCCCGCCGCGCAAGCGCCGGAGCCGGGGATGGATCTTCCTGCTGCTCTCGGCCGCGATCCTGCTCGCGGTCTTGTGGTGGCGCTGGAATCGCGGGTGGGAGGATCTGGAGTCGGGCATGCAGAGAACCCAACCGGCGATACAGCCGCAAGCTCACGTTCCCGCTGACGTAATGGAGAAACTTGTGACTCACCGCGTGGATCCCGATTATCCCGCGGCCGCCCGGCCGGAAAAACTGCAGGCAGTGATTGTGCTCGACGTCGTGATTGGACGCGACGGATCGGTGGCCGACGTGCATCCGCTGAACGGTCCCGAAATCCTGGCGCAAGCCGCGGCCGATGCCCTGCGCTGGTGGCGCTTCGAGCCTTACCGTGTCGACGGTAAGCCGGTCGCGGTGGAGACAACAGTGGCGGTGGAATTCAAACCGTAGTTCAACGCAAGATTCGCCGGAAGCCGCTGTTCACGAGCGGCGTTTGCGCAGCGCGCTGAGCACAATAATGCCGCTGATCGCAAACGACACTACCGCGGCGAGCGCGGCAATGGGCACCAGTGCTCCGTTGAGATGCAGCACGTCGGCGAATACCGCTCCCACCGCGAACAGCACGCCCAGCCCGTTGAACCACAGCGGCCAGCGAATCGAAGAAGCTGGAACCAAAGAGGCGACATCCGGACGCAGGCGAAGCTGCAACAGCAACGCGGCCAGTCCGATGGCCGCGACCACCACCAGCGCCAACGGGCTGAAGAACGCTCCGCGGCTGGTATAGAGCACGACCAGTGCAAGCGCGCCGAGCAGAAGGCCGGCGGCGATAGTAGTCGGGCGGCGCGGTTGCCGATTAGGGCCGGGAGTGGGGGCGTCGGGCACGAAGCTCTGTCTCCAGATTTATACAGGCGTTGCGCGAGGTTTTCAAATGGGAACGCTTGGGCGATGGTCTATTGCGCTTGATCCGGCATTCATCGAATCGAGGAGCTTAGGCTTCAGATGCTGGGTGCCCCAGGCCAACAAGCCATTCGGCTTGGCGAGGATCGCCGTGATTGACGGCATAGAGAACCAGTTCCACCCGGGACGAGATGCCTAACTTGTCGAAGATGCGGAACAGGTATTTCTTGACGGTGTGCTCGCTTAGCTTGAGCTCCCGGGCAACATCGCGATTGCTGAGGCCTTCGGCCACGAGGGCGACAACCTGCTCTTCGCGCGGGGTGAGGAGTTGGCTGCCGCTGGAGTTGAGCACGCGCAGCGAAGGCACCACGGAAACCAGGTCGAGCAGGAAGCCCATTTGTTCGGTGTTGGCCCAGATCTGACCGTCGGCGACCCGCTGGATGCACTTGCAGAGCAGGCGGAACTGCGTGTCGGAGATGCAGAAGATGCCACGAGCGCCCGAGCGAAAAGCGCTCACCACCAGTTCACGGTCGTAGGATTCTACCAGGAGAACCTTGGCGACCGCGGGCTGAGAAAGATGAACTTGACGCATGGCCGCCATCTGGCTTGCAATGTTGCCGGAGTGATTCAGCGAAACCACAACCACCTTGATAGGGTTGCGGGCGACCGCCTGCAGCATGGAAGAGATGTCGCCCGGGCAAGTGGAGATGCGGAACTCGGAGCGCCGGCGCAAGGCGCTGGTCATGAGCTGCGCCTGCATCCGATTGGAATCGGCTACGAGGACGTCGATTGCGAGGGAAACGGCGGCGGAAGACAGACTCATGAGCAACGCCCTGGAGAAAGAAAGTCAAATCAATTCGATCTTAGGGCGGCACGGAGCGGCACTCAAGGGAACATGTCACATAATTCGGTCGAGGTTTTCAAATCGGGAAGATAAGTCACAGTACTGTGGAAATAATCGTCGCAGTGAAGCCGGGTGGTTCCGGGAAATTTGGAAAACGCCGCAATATCGGGCCTGTCTCGTTGACTCTTCGAATCTCGGTGTTTGGCGGAGTGTGATCCCGCAAACATGCAAGTCTACTTTTGTAGGTAGCCCGCGAGGGAATAGTCTTGGGCCCCTATCGCCGGCGCGGCGCTCGGGAAAAACCACTGCACTCCAGTGTCGGCGCGCTTCAGCGCACAAATCCGGCATGACACCGTTCGTAGACTGCACTTTCCATGTCTTGCCGCAAAATCCGCCGAAAGATAGCTTGCAAACAGAGAACCACAGAAGCCAGCGGCTTTCTGAATCCAGGAAACAGGCCCCGTCATTGCGATGAAAAGAGGAATCGACTTGAAAAGGTTCGTGGTGACGGGACTGATGATTTTGCCGCTTTGCTTGGCCGTATTCGCCCAGGATGGGAAGAGGGGCCAAAGCCTGGTCGTAAGCAGACAATCTTCTCAAACCGGCCAAACCGGGGCTGGGGTGGGGAGTACTGGAACAACGGCCGCAACACCCGGAGAAGCGGACGGCATGGGAAACCCCAAGCTCGGAGGGGAACGCCGTCCGCTTTACCGGCTGACTCGCAGCGACGTGGTGGCTTTGAGTTTCACGCTGTCGCCCGAGTTCGACCAAACGCTGACGATACAACCCGATGGATACGTCACTCTGAAAGATGCGGGGCCGGTGCTGGCCCAGGGGCTCACGCTGGAAGAGTTTCGTTTGGCCGTGCTGCGGGCGTACACGGGATACCTGCACAATCCGCAGGTAGCGGTAGCCCTGAAGGAATTCGAGCATCCGTATTTTGTAGCCGGCGGAGAAGTGGCGCACCCCGGTAAATATGAGTTGCGGGCCGAGACGACCACCATCGAGGCGGTACAGATTGCGGGAGGCTTTACTCATGAGGCGAAGCATTCGCAGGTGATTCTGTTTCGGCGCGTGAATGACGATCTGGTGGAAGCGCGCCTTCTAGACATGAAGAAGATGCTCCGGGAAGGAAGCTTAGCCGAAGATCCGCGGCTCCGTCCGGGTGACTTCATCTTTGTGCCGCAGAACGCCCTTTCCAAGATTGCCCAATTCTTGAGCAAGCCATCCATGAGCATGTACGTGAGTTCCACCCAGTTTTAGGAAGCGCGGCAGGTCAATCCAAATGCCAGAAGATGATCCAGCGCGTAAAGACGAGGAGTCGGCGTCGCCAACCATGCGGGAACTGGCAATGGTGCTGTTCCGGCAGCGGAAGCTTTTCGCCGCCGCCTCCGGCTTGGTCTTCGTGTTCGCCGTGCTCTATGCCTGCCTGGGGGCTGCGTATCGCGCCCAGATTCGAGTGCTGGTACGTCGAGGACGCGCCGATCCTCCGGTGGCCGCGCAGCCGAACGCCCCTCCCGACTTTTCACGGGTGGAAGTGACTGAAGAGGAACTGAATTCGGAAGTAGAACTCCTCAAAGATGACGACGTGTTGCGCCGCGTAGTGGAAGCCAACAATTTGCAGCAGCACGACTGGCTACGCTGGTTCCGGACCGGGGAAGCGCATGAGGCTCGCGTGGAACGGGCGGCAAAGCGGCTGGCCAACCAGTTGGACGTGGAGCCGATCAAGAAGACAACCTTGATCGCCGTGAGCTACGACGCGGCCGATCCGCAGCTGGCCGCGCACGTGCTGCAGTCTCTGGCCAGCGCCTACCTGGAAAAGCATGTGGAGGTCCACCGACCGGGAGGACAACTTCATTTCTTCGATCAGCAAACGGGAGAGTCGCAACGGCAACTGGAAGAGGCCAAACGACAACTGGTGGCATTCACAACAAGGCACAACGTCGTTGTGGCCGCACAGCAGCGCGATTTGGCGATTCAACGGATCGACGATCTAGAAGCGAGTTATCAGCAGACTCGGTTGCAAACGGAGGAGACGCAGCATCGCGTACAAGCGCTGCAGGCGCAGTTAGGGCAGTTGCCGGAGCGAACCACAACCCAGGTCCGGGTGGCGGACAACCCGGAACTGCTGCGGGCGTTGAAGGCGAACCTGCTGGATCTCGAGTTGAAGAAGACCCAGTTGCTGACCAAGTTTGAGCCGAACCACCGTCTGGTGCAGGAGGTGGAACAGCAGATCGTTCAAGCCCAGACCGCGATTGCGGGTGAAAGGTCGAGTCCTGTGCGCGACGAGACCACGGACAAAGATCCCGACTATGCATGGGCCCGGGCGGAATTGGAGAAGGCCCAGGTTGATCTCAAGGGACTGGAAGCGAGCGCGGAAAAGTTGAACGCAAACTTGACCGGGTATCGCAAGCTGGCTCGCCAACTTGGCGAGGACGCGATCACGCAGGATGATCTGACGAGCAGCGAGAAGGCGGCACAGGAGAACTACCTTCTTTATGTGAAAAAGCGGGAAGAAGCGCGCATGGGCGACGCATTGGACGAGGATGGCATCGTCAATGTAGCCATCGCCGAGAAACCTGTGGTCCCGGCCTTGCCGGTGTGGCCGGCCAGCGTGATCGTGCTCGTGGGCTTTGTGGCCGCTGTGGGATCCGGAACTGGGGCCGCGTTCGCGGCGGACTATCTGGACCCAGCTCTGCGCACACCGGAGGAAGTGTTGGCATGCTTGCAAGTACCCGTATTAGCTTCGCTACCAGAAAGAACGGGCAGGCGGTTATCCGCCTGAAGGAGACTGCATGAGCGCGAACGCCGAGACACTGAGAGGTTCAGAACTGCTAGGGGCAGCGGTCCGGGAGACAACCCCAGCGCAGAGTGATCCCCTTTGTGAGATGAGCGAGTGGAATCTGGAGGCCTTCGCACGCGAGCAGATTCGGGGCCTGGTAAGACTGGTGTTCTTCGGAAATAAAGCGCGGCCGGTGAAACAGGTCGTGTTCAGCGCGGCGGAGCCCCAAACCGATGTTGCCAGTATCTGCGACCAAGTCGGGCGAGCGCTGGCGCTGGAGACGCGCGGCCATATCGCGATCGTGGGCCGCGATCCAGGGGCGAAGCCAGGGCGGCGGGATCATCCTCGCTACGTGAGGGCTGCCGCAATCAAATCCTGGTCTGATCAGCTCACCATCAACCTGTGGCGAGTGCCGGAGATTGGACTCTGCGACTCCGGTGGGGAATCGGGAATCGGATGCGATTGGCTGCCCCGCCTGGCGCAACTGCGGACTGAGTTTGAGTATGTAGTAATTCAAGGGCCTGCCGCCGGGACCTCGAGCAACGCTGCGGTGTTAGGACAGCTAGCGGACGGAATCATTCTCGTACTGGGGGCTCACAGCACACGCAGGGCGGCTGCCCGCAAGGTCAAAGAAACTCTTGAGGCCGCGCAATCCCGAATCCTGGGAACCGTGTTGAGCCAGAGGACCTTTCCGATCCCGGATCGGATTTATCGCCGGCTGTAGGCAGCGGAGAAAATCGATTCGCTCGGGCAATCAAAGGCTTGGACGCGGCTACGGGCGACTGCGTAGGGATTACGGCTTTGCAAGATCCACCGTGCAAAATTGGACGAAATCGCAGCGGGACTCAATGAGCGGTAGCTATGGAATCCCGGCAGTAGAAACCGGGTCGACGCAGTGGTTTGCGCTCGAGACGCGGTCCCGGTTCGAGAAGAAGGTCGTCGCACAGCTCGATAACAAGGGCTTCACAGTCTTCCTCCCCTTGCTAACTGAACATCACGCGTGGAGCGATCGGGCGAAGGTTGTGACCGTTCCGCTGTTTCCGGGATATGCGTTCGTGCATCTCGATCAGTCCCGCGATGCGTGGCAGGGTGTGTTGCGAACGGCAGGCTTAATCGGCTTCGTGAGCTTTGGAGGATCCATTGTGGCGGTCCCGTCGAAACAGATTGAAGACCTGCAATTATTGCTGCAAGAGAAAACGCCTTTCTCCATGCACTCGTTTGTGCACGCGGGACAGCGCGTACGGATCCGGGGCGGTTGTTTGCACGGATTGGAAGGAATGCTGGTGCAAAACGAGAAAAGAAAGCTGGTGATCTCAATCGAATCGATCCAGCGTTCGCTGGCGATTGAACTCCAGGGATACGAGTTGGAATTGGTTTGATCGTGCCGTCGCCTCGTTTTCATCCGGAAGCCGTCTCAACGCCACTCGCTTGGGCTGGAGATGCGAGCGGCGCGTTTTTCCGAATGGCGCTGCGCCCGCTGCAGGCCATTCTGATGGCGCCGGCCGCGTTGTTTCTTGCGGCTCTGGCGGCCATGCTGCTGCGGCATCCCGATGTGCCTTTCTACGAGATCGATCGAGTGGCTTTTGCGCTGCTCGTGCTCAGTGTGGCGGGACGAGCGGTTGCGACCCGGCAGCGGTTGTGGGTGGCGGAGCGGGCGACGTGGCCAATGGCCGGGCTGACATTCCTGGCGGTCACCAGCGTGATGGCCCAGCCGTTCGACAACCAGACCTGGTGTCTGCTCGCCGCGAAATTCATTGTGCCCTACGCGCTGTTTCACCTGGCGGCGTTGGTGTTCCAGGACGAGCGGCGGTTAGAACAGTTCGAACTTTTCGCCCTCGTGGTGCTTGCCTACCTGTGCTTCACGTCAATTGCCTTTCTGGTGGGTGCGAAGTCGTTGATTTTTCCCCGCTTCATTCTGGATGAGAGTCTCGGCTACCACGCCGACCGGGCGCGAGGACCGCTGCTTCAGGCGGTGGCGAACGGGGTTTCCTTGAACCTGCTGGGCCTGCTGGCGCTGCACGCATTCCTGCGCGGAAGAATACGCGGAGTAAAAGCCGCCGTGCTGCTGGCTTCCGTGCCAGTCGCGATCCTGGCAACGATGACGCGAGCCGTATGGCTTTCATTCGCGGCCAGCGTGGGCGTTCTGATTCTTCGCTCGCACAACCGGAGGCTGCGGCGTGTCTGCGTCGTCGTGGCAATTGCGGGAGCAGTAGGATCACTGATCGCCTTGAGTTTTGACGATCAGCGCCGCGCACTGACGGACCGGCTGCGCGATTCCGGCCCGCTTGAATTCCGCCGGGCGGTCTACGCGGGCGGCTGGGAGATGTTTCTCGAAAAGCCCTTCACCGGGTGGGGCGTGAACCAAATGCCCGCGGAGTTGGCCCGCCACGTCAGCGGCTACAAGGAGAAGGAGCTGTATCCGCACAATACCTATTTGGAACTGTTGGTGGAGCACGGCATCCTCGGTTTGGCTCTGTATGTGTGGCTTATGTGGGAGATTCTGCGGTTGGGACGCGGCCCGGTTCCACGAACCGAACGCGAGGGCCTGCTCAGTCGACAATTTCATACCATGTGGCCGATTTTGCTCGCTGTCTATTGGATCAACGCCTCGTTCGTGGTGATGAACTATCAGTTCGTCAACGGGCTCTTGTTCACCATAGCGGGGATGTTGGCGGCGCAAAGACGCCGAGCGGCGCGAGATTTGGCGTCCGCCCGCAAGCCGTCTCTCACTACCCTCCGCGTCGTGCCCGAATAAACCTCTTCCCAATCCATCCGCAAACTTGTGATCCTGTGTTGACGGTCGCGTATCTCGCCAATCAATTTCCTGTAGCCGTGGAGCCCTACGTGCTTGCGGAGATCGAGGAACTGCGCCGCCGGGGAGTTCGCGTCATTCCAGGCAGCGTGCGGAGACCGGACGCTGCGCTATGCACGTCAGTCAACTCAGCTTCCGTGCCGGAGATTCTCTGCCTGCAACCGGTGCGAGCGCTGGTTCTTCTGCGAGCCCTCGGTCTCACAGTGAGGCGCTGGAGACGAATTGCGGGTTTAGTGGCCCGAGCGCTCCTGGAGGGGGAAGAATCGCCCAAGCGTCGATTGAAAGCCCTGCTGCACACCTGTCTGGGGGCGTGTTACGCCGTGCAGCTACAAAAACGGGGCGTGGATCACATCCACGCGCATCACGGCTATTTTGGGTCGTGGATCGCGATGGTGGCGGCGCGGTTGTTAGGGATCAGTTTCAGCCTGACGCTTCACGGGTCGGACCTGTTAATCGACGGCGCCTATCTCGACACGAAGCTTAGGAATTGCAGCTTCTGCGTAACCATCTCCGAGTACAACCGCCACTACATTCTCGAAAATTTTGCGGCCATTGACCCGGCAAAGGTCATTGTCGCTCGGCTGGGCGTCGACGTACCGGAACGCGAGGCCTTCCCGAGGTTCGCTCAGGATCCGCGCGGCGCTTTCACTCTCTTGGCCGTGGGACGCTTGCATGCGGTGAAAGATCACGCATTCCTGGTTCGCGCCTGCGCTCAACTGCGCAACCGCGGACTCGACTTTGAGTGCGTGATTGCGGGTGAAGGGCCCGAGCGGCAGAGTCTGGAATTGCTGATACGGGATCGCCAGCTACAGGACCGCGTCACGCTGCTCGGCCATGTCGCCACACTGGACCTGGATCCACTCTACCGGCGCGCCGACGTTGTTGCGCTCACCAGCAGGAGCGAAGGCATTCCGCTGGTTCTGATGGAAGCGATGGCCCGCGGAAGAATCGTGCTCGCACCGGCGATTACAGGAATCCCGGAAATCGTCATTCCCGGAAAAACAGGGTTCCTGTATGAGCCCGGGGACCTGGAAGATTTCGTGGCGAAGATTTTATTTCTTCAGCAACTGACGCGCGGAGAGGATCAGTCTGCAGTGAGCCGCTCGGACTGGATCCGGCATGCCGCGCGGATACAGATCCTCCACAACTTCAACCGCAGGAAGAACCTGACTCACTTGGGCGACCGCTTCCTGCAACTGACCGCAAACCGGGATTTCACAAACC
>Ga0302326_10005743_pt1 | contig 28168 bp, 26 predicted proteins | sample Palsa_T0_3_FD_202264 | JGI IMG/M metagenome (GOLD analysis project Ga0302326, IMG submission 202264) | Peat permafrost microbial communities from Stordalen Mire near Abisko, Sweden - Palsa_T0_3 | ecosystem: Environmental > Terrestrial > Soil > Palsa > Peat permafrost | place: Sweden: Abisko... | reverse complement strand
CGCCGTCATCGAGGAGGTATATCTTGTCCGCAGATTACGCAGATTACGCAGATGAAGGTTTCGGGCCTTCGGCCGAAGAATGCGCACCAGGAGCGCGGGAACAGCGGTGGGTTACCGCCTGCCCCCCCGCCTATTCCCATCCGCCAAGACTGAGCGCGGTCGCCATCGCCGCTTCCCTTACTTCGTCGGCGACCGCGAGGTCGTCGCTGGCGCGGGCGATCACCATGCCGCCGATGCACAGCGCCGCGATCGCCAGGGCCGCGGCCCGATCGGGCCGGCCGGTCGCGGCGGCGTCGGCCTGCAGGTGCTCGATCATCGCCTCGAGCGCCTTCTCGTAGGCGCGCTTTGCCTTCGCGCCGCCGCGGGCGACATCCCCGGGCAGCGCCACCATCGGACAGGAATCCTCGAGGTCCTGGAAGTGTTGTCGCGAGAGATAGGCGCGGACGATCTGCGGCCCGATCGCGCCCTTGGCCGGATCGACCTGGACGCCCTCCCAACGATTCCCACAGGCCGGATTGGTGAAGAAGCAGTCCATGGCCTCGGCGCAGAGGTCGCTCTTGCTGGCGAAGTATCGATAGAACACCCCGCGCGTGAGCTGCGCCCCGGCCATGACCTGATCGATCGACACCGCCTCGAAGCCCTTGACGTTGAAGAGGCGCTGGGCGCTGCGCACGATCCTCGTTCTGGTCTCGTCGCGGTGTCCCTGGGGATAGGGCATGGCGTCTCCTTCGGCCAGGCAAACCCTAGACCCAAAAGATGTTGTTGATCATCTTTTATTTGCGCGGCTTGCTGCGTCCAGCGTTCGAATTGCCAGAACCAGCGCCCTTGGGGCGAACAGGAAAGACCGATCACCGTGCAGATCTTCGATCGCAGGGCCTTCCATGTCGCCGCCGGTTCGGCGGCGGCCGTCCTGGGGTCGGCGGTCGGACGGGCCCGATCCGAGCCGGCGTCGCCGGAGGCGGCGGCGAGCCTGGGGATTTCCAGTTCCAACGCGGCGATACACCAGGAAGTCGTCTTCAAATCGAGCGCCGATCGCCTCTACCTCGCCCTCACCGATCCCTCGATCTTCGAAAAGGTGGTGGTGCTCAGCGGGGCGGTGAAATCGATGTCGCTGGCCAGCGCCCCAGCGCAGATCGACGCGCGACCGGGTGGGGCCTTTTCCCTCTTCGGCGGCTACATCACCGGCCGGCAGATCGAGCTTTCGCCTGGCGTCAGGATCATCCAGGCGTGGCGTTCCCAAAGCTGGCCGCCACACATCTTCTCCATTGCGCGGTTCGAATTCGCCGGCGCCCCGGAGGGGGTCAAGCTCATATTCGACCAGACCGGCTTTCCGAACGAGGACGCCGTCAGCCTCGCCACCGGCTGGCGCGACCATTATTGGGCGCCGTTGGCGAAGGTTCTCTAAGGCTCGAGTGTCGTGGCCCGTTTCTTGAACGGCGAGCCCACTGCCCGAGGGTAGCCCGCCACCGAACACAAGGCGTCCTTGGCCCTAAGCCAGGGGCGCTTTGTTCGTTCTGGCGGCCGCGCCGCCGTAGTGGACGACCTCGACTTTCTCGAGCGTCACCAGGCCCATTGCCTTCATCCCGTCCAGTTCGGCCAGGAAGGCCCTGATCTTCTCTTCGTCGTCGACGATTTCGATGACCAGGGGCAGCTTGGCCGACAGATCCAGAGCCTTGGCCGCGTGGATGCGCGCATGCAGGCCATAACCCATCTGGCCCTTGAGGACGGTCGCGCCGGCCAGTTTCGCGGCGCGCGCCTTCATCACCACGTCTTCGTAGAGCGGGCGATGATTGTTCATCCTGCCCTGCTCCGAGTAGATCCTGAGCAGGACGGCGGTCTGTGGGGCCTTCATGGCCGGCTCCCAGTCAACGCATTCTTCGACGCGACGCCCCAGCCTATCCCAAGCGCGCCCACAGACAACGCCTGCAACGCGGGTCCGCGTGGTTGCCTGGCGTTTGGCGCTTGTCTAACATTCAGGTTCATCGAACGCTCGGGGATGGAGTCCCCCGCGACCGCCGCAAGGCTGATGACTCCTACCTTCTGCGCGGCGGACGCGTGTCTCCGTCGCCGGGGTAGGAGCACGTTCGTTCCGCCTCTCGCGTGACACGATCAGCGCGCGCCCGGCTCGTTCCGGTGCGCTTGGAAGCGAGGCGGACATGACTCACGTCTGGGCACTGGCGGCCCTCTGGCTCGGATTGGCCCTGGCCGCGACCCTCATCTCGATCTGGATGCGGATCGCAACGGCGCTCTCGGAGATCGTCGTCGGAACCATCGCCCAGCTGGTGATTGGCGCGGTCGTCGGCGCAGCGATGCTGGGCACGGGCGAATCCTGGATCACCTTCCTCTCCGGCGCCGGGGCGATCGTGCTCACCTTTCTGGCGGGCGCGGAACTCGATCCGGTGGTGTTCAAGACCAAATGGAAGGAGGCGAGCGCCGTTGGCGTCGTCGGCTTCGTTGCGCCGTTCCTGGGCTGCGCGGCCGTCGCCCACTGGCTACTTCACTGGGACGTCCGCCCAAGCTGGCTGGCCGGCGTCGCCCTTTCCACGACATCGGTGGCGGTCGTCTATGCGGTGATGCTGGAGTTCGGTCTCAATCGCACCGACTACGGCAAGACCCTGCTGGCCGCCTTTTTCACCAACGACCTGCTGACCGTCCTCGCCCTTGGCCTGATCTTCGCTCCGTTCACCGTCAAGACCCTCGTCTTCGGCGGAGGCTCGCTCGTGGCCTTCGCGCTCCTTCCCTGGCTGACGCCGCGCTTCTTTCGGCTCTATGGCGGACGTCCCTCCGAGCTGGAGGCGAAATTCCTGCTCCTCACCCTCTTCGGCCTGGGAGCGCTGGCGACCTGGGCCGACAGCGAGGCGGTGCTGCCGGCCTACGTGATCGGCATGGTGCTCGCCGGAACGGTCGGCAAGGATCACGTGCTGATCCGGCGTCTCAGAACCCTGACCTTCGGCCTGCTGACCCCGTTCTATTTCATCCGGGCGGGCTCGTTCGTCTCCGTGCCGGCGCTGATCGCCGCGCCGGTCGCGTTCGTGGTCCTGCTGGGCGCGAAGATGGTCGCCAAGTTCGCCGGCGTCTTTCCCACCACCAGGCTCTTCAAGGGTCCGCGCCGGGAGTCGATGTACACGACGCTACTGATGTCCACCGGACTGACTTTCGGGACGATCTCGTCGCTCTTCGGCCTCTCCCACCACATCATCACCCAGGCCCAGTACTCACTGCTGGTGGCGGCCGTGATCGGCAGCGCCGTCGTCCCCACCCTGATCGCCAACGCCTTCTATCTGCCGCATCATCTCCTGCCGGCCGCTGCGCCCGAGCCCGGCGGAGCGACAGAGGCGGCCCCGTCGCGGGGCGCGGTCGTGGAGGAGAGTCTCTGATGTTCGCCAAGATACTCAACGCCAACGATGGATCGCAGAACGCCTTCATGGCCCTGGAGGCCGCTTGCGACCTGGCCGCCAAATACGCGGCCGAGCTGCACGTCGTGATCGTCGAAGAGGTTCCGAGCCTTCCCGACACCGACCTGATCGATGAGATTGCGGAGAAGAAGTCCGGCGAGGACAGGCTCGTGCGCGCGGAGATCAGGCGCGCCCGCGCCATCGCCGCCCGCTGGAACGTGCCTGTCACCTGTCACGTCTTCACCGGCCACGTGGTGCACACGGTCGTGGATTTCGCCAGCGACAACGGCTTCGACCTACTGGTCATCGGCGCGACCGGCAATGCCTCCCTCTACGAGCGGATGATGGGTACGCGCGCCTCGCGCATCGCCCATCTGGCCAGGTGCCCGGTGCTGATCGTGCGGTGAGCCCGGCCGGCGGCAACGCGGTTTGCGCCAGTCACTTCGCGTGCCGGGCGGCCGCCATCTGCTGCGCCTGGGCGATCTGGGCCAGGGTCAGGTGCGCGCCGATCCTGGCCAGGGACTGGGCCGCGGACTGGTGATCCCGTGAGCCGGGATCGGGGAAGCCCGCAAGGCTGAGGCTCATCCACATGTACGCGGTCACGTAGCTCTGGGGAACGCCCTGGCCGGCGTCGTAGCAGGCCGCCAGCATCCCCATCGCCGAGGCGTCGCCCTGGTTTGCGGACTTCTGCAGCAAGGCGGCGGCCTGGGCGAAATCCCGGGCGAGCCCCCACCCTTCATAATAGGCAATGCCGAGGCGGAACTGGCCGTCCGCGTCCCCCTGATCGGCGGCCTTGCGATGCCAATGGGCCGCCTGGACGTCGTCCTTCGCGACGCCCTCGCCATCGTGGTAGAGGGCCCCAAGGTCGATCTGGGCCAGCGCGAAGCCCTCGTCGGCCAGCGGCTGCAGGTCCTTCGCCGCGGTGGCGTAGTCGCCCTTGTCATACGCCGCCGTCGCGTCGTTCAGCGTTTGAGCCGCAGCGGCGGCGCCGAGGCAAACGCAGACCAGTCCGCCGGCCACAGCCGCTGCGATCCGACTTCCCATCATCCCCCCTTCGAGGTCACCGAAGATGCGCCAAGACCTCGCCTCGCAGCGTCGCCCCGGGCCGAGGCTCTGGCAAGACCCGCCTTTTGCGGAAATTGCGCCGAAAGGCCGCCCGGGCCTAGTCTCGCCGAGCGCGACGCCCGAGAAGCTCGGGCGGGGCCATCGAGAGAGGGCGATCATGAGGGGTGGAAGACTTGTCGGACTGGGCGTCGTGCTCGGCGCGGCGCTGGGTTGCGCCCGCCCGGCCGGGGCCAACGACTCCACCGCCGGTCTCGCCAACGGCGGGCTGGTGCTCACCAAGAACGCCGACATCGAGATGCAGTCGGAGACTCTCTACATTTCCGACAAGCAGGTTCGCGTCCGCTACAGCTTCCTGAACACCTCGCCCAAGGCGATCACGGTCACGGTCGCCTTCCCCCTACCGGACGTGACCACCAACGGTTTCGACGACAATATCGCCATCCCCGTGGAAAGCGGATCGAACTTCCTCGGCTTCAAGACCGTCGTGAACGGAACACCTGTCGCCAGCCACGTCGAGCAGAAGGCGATCAAGAATGGCGTCGACGAGACCGCCGCCCTGAAGACGCTGGGCGTCGGACCCTCGCAGCTGGACCCCGCCACGGCGGCCGCGATCAACCGCTTGCCGAAAGCTGCGCTCGATCGATTGGTCAAGCTGGGCCTCGTCGTCGACACCGGCTCGGGCAATACCTCCAGCGAATTCCAGCCTACCTGGACGCTGAAGACCACCTATTACTGGAACCAGACCTTCCCGGCCGGCAAACCGTTGACCGTGGCGCACACCTACACGCCTTCGGTGGGTAGCCGGATAGGCTCATCGCTGGCGTCGGCCGCCGGCGTCACCGACCCGGCGGTGCTCGCGGCCCTGGCCGCGACGCGCAAGAAATATTGCGTCGACGATGACCTCTACTCTACCGTAGCAACTCTGACCAAGAACTCAGACAACGCGCTGCACGATGAATACATAGATTACGTTCTGACCACCGGCGCCAACTGGAAATCTCCGATCGGCGACTTCACCATGACCGTCGACAAGGGGTCGGCGACCAATCTGGTCAGCTTCTGCGGCACGGGTGTCCGGAAAACCGGCGCCACGACGTTCCAGGTCCACTACACCAAGTTCACGCCCACGACCGACGTCAACGTTCTCATTGTCTCCCGCAACGCCCCGAAGTAGGCCGTGAGGGTTCAGTCCGCGGAAGGGTTCGCCAGCGCCTCTAGTCTGGCGCGGAGATAGGCTCGCACCGCCGGATCGTCGGCGAGGCCGAGGGCGAGGGTCAGCGCCTCGCGGGCCTCGGCCCGCCGGCCGGCGCGGGCCAGGAGCGCCCCGCGCGCCGCCCAGTAGGGCTGGTAGGCGGCCAGCCGTTCGTCGGCGTCGAGCGGCTCGAGGGCTGCGAGCCCCGCGCGGGGGCCCTCCGTCTCCGCCAGCGCGACCGCACGGTTGAGCGCGACCACCGGCGATCGCGTCAACGCCTGAAGATGATCGTAGAGGGCGACGATCGCCGGCCACGTCGCCGCGCCACCGAGCCGCCGCGCCACATGGGCCGACTGGATCGCCGCCTCGATCTGGTAGCGACCGCTTGGGCCGGCCGCGCTCGCCTCGCTGAGGAGCCGCTCGGCCGCGGCGAGCGCGTCACGGTCCCAAAGGGTGACGTCCTGCGCCTCCAGCGGCACGAACGCCCCGTCGCCAGTCCGCCGCGCCCCACGCCTAGCCTCGGCGTAGAGCATCAGCGCCAGCATCCCCTTCGCCTCCGGCTCGTCCGGGAGGAGCCCGACCAGGACCTGGCCGAGCCAGATCGCCTCCTCGGCGAGCCGCGGGGCGTCCTCATCGAGCGCACCCCACCCCCGCGCATAGGCGGCGTAGATCGCCTCCAGCACCGCGCCGAGCCGCTCCGGCAGCTCCTCGCGCTCGGGAATGCGAAAGGGGATGCCGGCGTCGCGGATGCGGTTCTTGGCCCGGACGAGGCGCTGGCTCATGGCCCCGGGCGGAGCGAGGAACGCCGCCGCGATGCCGGCGGCGGTGAGGCCGAGCACGGTCTGGAGGATCAGCGGCGCGCGGGCCCCCGGTTCGATCGCCGGATGGGCGCAGGCGAACATCAGGGCCAGGCGCCGGTCGGGGATCGCCTCCGGCGACAAGGCCGCCGTTTTCAGCTCGTCGGCCATCAGCGCCAAGCGCCCGGCGCCGCCGGCCTCGACCGCGCGTCGCCGCGCCATGTCCGCGCCGCGCCGTCGCGCGACGCTGAGGAGCCAGGCGGCCCGGTTCTCCGGAACCCCGCTTCTGGGCCACTGGCGGAGCGCCGCCGCGAAGGCCTCCGCGAGCGCATCCTCGGCCCCGGCCACGTCCCTGGTCCGCACGGCGAGGAAGGCGACGAGCCGGCCGAAGCTTTCGCGCGCGACCCGCTCGGCGGCGCGGCCGGCCTCCGAGGCCCCGTCACCCGTCGCCGCCGGCGCCTCAGGCCGCAAAGAACGGGCGGATCTCGATGGCGCCATAGCGCGCACTCGGGCACCGCGCCGCCCAGGCGATCGCCTGGTCGAGGTCGGCAACATCGATCATGAAGTAGCCGGCGAGCTGCTCCTTGGTGTCGGCGTAGGGTCCGTCGAGGACGGCGGTCTTGTCGCCGGCGACGCGGACGGTGCTGGCCGCCGCGCTCGGCTGGAGCCGGTCGCCCGGCTGGTACGAGATCCCGGCCTTGTTGGCCGCCTCGTTGAAGGCCGCGTAGTCGCCCCAGAGCGAGGGCGGCGCCTTGGCCAGCGCCGCCTCGTCGTGGTGGATCAGCATCATGTAGCGCATCGGAACCTCCGCTAATCGTGCCCGAGACATCATGTCCCGTCACCCCGATGTCGGGGAAGAGCCGGGGCTTTCGACAATCGGCGCGGAAGAATTCTCCGCCGTTGTTGTCTGGCGGCCGCCGGATTTCCGTGATTGCGCCAGCTTCTTACGACGGGCCCGAACGGCTACGGTCGGTCACGCTGGGGCTGGTTGGCGGCGCCGGATCGAGGGGATTGGCGGATGAGGCTGTTGGCGCTGGCGGCGATGGCCTGGGCAGTGCTGGCCGGTGCGGCGGCCGCGGCGGCGGGCCCTTCGTTCGCGGTGAGTTTCCCGACCGCGAGGAGCGCGGCGCCTCTGGATGGGCGGATCATCCTGCTGCTGAGCCGCGACTTCAGCCGCGAGCCGAAGAGCCATGTCGGTCCGGACGAGCCGCTGGATGCGCCGTTCATGTTCGGGACGGACGTCGACGGCCTCAGGCCCGGCGAGACCGTGGTGGTGGATGATGCCGCCTTCGGCTGGCCGGCGCGGCGGATCGGCGATCTGCCGGCGGGCGACTATTACGTCCAGGCGGTGCTGAACCGCTACGAGACCTTCCATCTGGCCGACGGGCGGGTGCTGAAGCTGGCGCCCGACAAGGGCGAGGGCCAGCATTGGGCGGAGAAGCCGGGGAACCTCTATTCGACGCCGGTGCGCGTACACCTGGACCCGGCCCGGCCGGCGCGGGTGGCGCTCAGCCTGGACAGCGAGATCGGGCCGATCGCGGTCAAGGCCGATACGCCGTTCGTCCGCCACATCTCGATCCGCAGCGCCCTGCTCTCCAGGTTCTGGGGCCGCGACGTCTTCATCGGCGCCTATGTGCTGCTGCCGATGGGGTTCGACACCCATCCGGGCGCGCGCTATCCGCTGATGGTGTTCCACGGCCACCATCCGGACGGGATCTCGGAGTTCCGCGAGACGCCGCCGGACGAGGACCTGAAACCCGAGTATTCGCAGCGCTTTCACCTGGCCGCCTACAACAGGATCGAGCAGCAGGAGGCGTGGGCCTTCCACCAGCGGTGGATCTCGCCCGGATTCCCGCGGTTCCTGGTGGTCGAGATCGAGCACGCCAACCCCTATTACGACGACAGCTATGCGGTGAATTCGGCCAACCTCGGGCCTTATGGCGATGCGATCAACACCGAGCTGATTCCGGAGATCGAGCGGCGGTTCCGGGGCCTGGCGGCCGGCTGGGCCAGGTTCACCTACGGCGGCTCGACCGGCGGCTGGGAGGCGCTGGCGACCCAGGTCTTCTATCCCGACATGTACAACGGCGCCTTTGCCGCCTGCCCCGACCCGATCGATTTCCGCGCCTATACGCTGATCAATCTCTACGCCGACGCCAACGCCTATCGGCGCCAGGGCGAAGCCTCGGCGGTGGAGCGGCCCGCGATCCGCGATTGGCTGGGCGAGATCTCGGCGACCCAGCGGGATTCGAACTCCATGGAGCTGGCGGCCGGCGACAGAGGCCGGTCAGGTGGCCAGTACGACATCTGGCAGGCGGTGTTCGGGCCGGTGGGGGCGGACGGCTACCCGGCCCCGATCTTCGACAAGATTAGCGGCGCGATCGACCCCAAGGTCGCGGCCTACTGGCGCGACCACTACGATCTTTCATACATCATCGCGCGGGACTGGCCGAAGCTGGCGGCCAAGCTCCAGGGCAAGATGCACCTCTATGTCGGCTCGGCCGACACCTACTACCTGAACGACGCGGTCCATCTGGCGCAGGCGCGGCTGGAGGCGCTGACGCCGGCGTGGGGCGGCGAGGTGGCCTACGGCGAGCTGGCCGAACACTGCTGGAACGGCGATCCGACGCTCCCCAACGCGCTCTCGCGCCTGCACTACGACTATCAGTACCTCCCCAAGATCCTGGAGCGGATCAGGACCACCGCGCCGCCCGGCGCCGACCTCACGAGCTGGCGGTACTGAGAGGCCGGGATCAGGCCGCGGCGGCCTGGCGGGAGTGGGCGAAATCCCAGTAGAGGGCGCGGGCGCGCCTGGCAAATTTGCCGATGGCGAGGGGCCGGTCCTCGATCCTGGTGATCGGGGCGATCTTGGCGAAGTTGCCGGCCGAAAAGATCTCGTCGGCGGCCAGGAAGTCGGCGTGGAGCAGGGTCTCCTCGCGGACCTCGGCGCCATCGGCGCGCAATAGTGAAATCACCCGGGCGCGGGTTATGCCGGCCAGAAAGGCGCCGCTGGCGGCGGGGGTCCTCACCACTCCGTCCTTGACCAGGAAGACGTTGGCGTTGGCGAGCTCGGCGATATTGCCGAGCGCATCGCGCATCAGGCAGTTGTCGAAGCCGCGATTGTGCGCCTCGATCAGGGCCCGGGCGCCGTTGGGATAGAGGCAGGCGGCCTTGGCGTCGATCGGGGCGGTCTCCAGGGTCGGGCGGCGGAACGGCGAGAGGGTCGCCGAGGCGCCGCTGGGCGTGGGGAGCGGCGCCTCGTAGAGGCAGAGGCACCAGCGCGTCGAATCCGGGTCGTAGCGGACGGCGCCGCCGATGCCGGTGTCCGGCCAGTACATCGGCCGGACGTAGATGGCCTCGCCGCCGGAAAAGCGCTTCAGGCCCTCGAGGGCGAGGCCGATCCAGGTCTCGACCGGGACGACGGGCTTCAGGAGGAAGCGCGCGGCCGAGACGTTGACGCGCTCGCAATGGGCGCGCAGGTCCGGGGCGACGCCCTCGAAGGCGCGGGCCCCGTCGAAGACGGTGGAACCGAGCCACGCGCCGTGAGTGCGCGGTCCCATGATCGGGACATTGCCCTCGTGCCACGCGCCCTCGAAAAAGGTCCAGGTGGCCGAGATCGGGGCGTGGGTGGAGACCGGACCTGACATCAAAAAGGCTCCTCTTGGAGGCGGCTGGGCGCTGCCGCTGCATCCTTCGTGCCGGGTAAAGCGCGATGGTCCGCCGATTGCAAATCCGGCTTCGACGACAGCGGAGCAATCTCGGAATGGGTCGGCTTGATCTGGAAGCGCTGGGTGGCCCGATTGGCTCGATCGAGCCGGCCGCCGGAGCATCGATGGCTGCGGCCCTGGCGCGGGCCGGCTACCGTCCGACGCCGGGCGCCCCTGTGGCCGCACGGCGGCGCAGGAGCGCAAAGCCGGCCGAGAGCCTGGACGCGGTCTTCGGCGCCGGTCCCTTCAGCCACCAGCTGGTGCTGAAGCTCGACTGGAGCAGCGGGGCTCTGGACGAACTCACCCACGCCATCGGCGAGGCGGGAGCGGCGCTGCAAGCGATGAACGTCTCCGAACTCGACGGCGGCTTTTCGGCCAAGATCTGGATCAAGGGCGTCAGCTGCGATGCCGCGCGGCGGCTTTCCGACCGCCTGGCGGCCCTGCCACCGGTAAGCTACGCCCACGTCGAACACCACCTGGGCCGCACCCCCACGGTCTAGCGGCCCTACGGAGCGGGAAAGCTCCCTCCCCAAATCGCCGCCGGTTGTGGCAGAGTCGGCCAAATGGGGGAACCTGGCGAAATCCAAATCCAGGCCGCTTTCGCCGGCCACCGGCGGGCGAGCGATGTCGGCGATCCGGCGCGCCTGGAAGCCAAGCTGGCGGCCAGCGTCGAGATCCTGAAGGAGGCGGGGATCGGGCGGGCGCGGCTGCTGGTGGGCCTGGCCGAGGGCGCCGATTCCCTGGCGGCGAAGGTCTGGCGGCAGGCGCAGCTTGGACCCTGCCACGCGATCCTCCCTTTTCTGCAGGAAGGCCGGGGCCGGGTCGGACCGACGCATGCGGCCCAGACCGGGACCTGGCTCGACGGCGCCGCCTCGGAGGAGACGGGCGCCAATCCGCACCTGGCCCAGACCCGGTGGCTGCTGGCGCAGGCCGACGTCCTGATCGTGGTCTGGAGCGGCAAGGCGCGGCGTGGGGCCGGGGGCACGGCCGACGCCGTCCGCCTGGCCCTGGAGTCCGGGATCCCGATCCTGTGGATCAATCCGACCGAGGATGGGCCAAGGCTGATCCCGCCGCTGCGCCTGCATCACTGGGCCGACGCGGGCGAGCTCATGGAGCGCCTGCCGACGGCGACGACGCCGATCGTGGCCGCCGTAGAGGCGCAGGCGCTGAGGGACCTGATGGATCTGCAACCGCGCCCGGCGCCGGGGACGGAACGGCTTGGGAGGCTCGACGCCTGGCTCGAGCGCTGGCTGTGGCGGACCTTCGCCCTTTTCCAGTCAGCGGTCGGCGGACGCTCGCCGGCGCGGCCGGCGCGGCCGGTTCCCGAGGACCTGGCGGCCCAGCCGGGGTTCCAGTTCATTACCCTGGCCCTACGGGCTGCCGACGCTCGCGCCAATCATCTCTCGGCCGTGCACCGGTCCGAGCAGATCCTGCTCCTGGCCGCCGCGGTCGCGGCCTCGGTGGTCGGGGCGACGCCGGTCTTCGCACCGGCCCTGAAGCTGGAAGCGGTGATCGGCGAGCTCGGAGTCGGGCTCTTCGCCTTCGCGGTCTGGTGGGCGGCTCAGCGATCGCGCCAGCACGAGCAGTGGACCACGGCGCGCCGCCAGGCCGAGCAGCTCAGGGTCAACCGCGCCGGATGGACGCTGGGGACCAGCACCCGGCGGGTCGGCTCGCCTTCGATGCAACATGAGCACCAGCTTCTGGCGCGGCCGATCCTGCGCCAGGCGCAGCCGCCGCTTGGCGCCTACGACGCGGCGCGGATCGCCGCCTGGACGCCCTGGGCGATGGACGAGCTGGTCGCCGGCCAGGCCGACTATCACCGGCGGCAGGGAGAGCGGAACCGGCGGATCAGCCACCGGGTCCAGGTCGCTGCCGACGCCGGCTTCGTGGTGCTGCTGATCGGGCTGGCGGCGACGGCGGCCCTGGCGGCCTGGCCGGCGAGCGTGCGCGCCCTCTTCCCCGGATGGCTGGCGCCGGCGGCGATCGCGGTCGGGGTGATCGTGCCGGCGATCGCGGCGGCGTGCATCGCGCTGGAGGCCAAGCTGCAGTTCGACGAGCAGGCCGAGCGGAGCGCCAGGCTGGTCGAACGGCTTTCCGACCTCGCCGCGGAGGTGGGCGAGGCCCCGGGCCTGATGCAGGCCCAGGGCGCCTTTCGTGCCGCCGCCGAATGGCTGCTGGCCGAGGCCGACCAGTGGCGGGAGGGCGCCGGCCGCCGCCGGCTGAGCCGCGGGGGGTGAGGAGGCCCTTGCGCTCCGCCCGCTCGAGGGGGAGTACGGCGGCGAAGGAGAAGCGATGACCACCCAAGGGCTGATGCAGCGGACGCCGCTCTTGATCGCCGCGATCCTTAGCTACGCGGCCCGAGCCCATCCAAGGCGCGAGGTGGTCTCGCGGCTGATCGAGGGGGGGATCTGGCGCTACGACTACACCCGCCTCGAGCGGCGCTCCGGGCGCGCGGCCAAGGCCCTGACGAGGCTGGGGGTGAAGAGCGGCGAGCGCGTCAGTACGCTTGCCTGGAACACCCACCGGCACCTTGAGCTCTTCTACGCCGCGCCCGGGATCGGGGCGGTGCTGCACACCGCCAATCCCAGGCTCTTCGACGACCAGATCGCCTATACGATCAACCATGCGGCAAGCGGGGTGCTGTTCTTCGACACCAACCTCATGGCGCTGGTAGAGCGGATCGCGCCCAGGCTGGAGACGGTGAAAACTTTCGTGGCGCTCTCGCAGGCGCCCTCGCACGAGGCGGGGGCGCCGGGCGCCCTCTGCTACGAGGCCCTGATCGACGCCGAGGCCGACGGCTTCGACTGGCCTGGCCTGGACGAGAACGCCGGCGCCTTCCTCTGCTACACCAGCGGCACCACCGGCGATCCCAAGGGGGTGCTCTATTCGCACCGGGCGATCGTGCTCCACGCCATGGGCGCGGGGCTGGCCAGCGCCTTCGGCTTCAGCGCCTTCGACGTCGTCATGCCGTGCAGCTCGCTCTACCACGCCACCGCCTGGGGCCTGCCCTTCGTCGCGCCGATCTGCGGGGCCAAGCTCGTCCTGCCGGCCGACAAGATGGACGGCGCGAGCCTGCATGAACTTATCGACGCCGAGGGCGTCACCTTCACCGGCGGGGTGCCGACGATCTGGACCATGTACCTGGCCTGGCTGGAGGCGGCCGGGTTGACACCGACATCGCTGAGGCGGGTGATGATCGGCGGCTCGGCCGTGCCAAGGGCGATGGCGGAGGCGTTCAAGGCCCGGCACGGCGTCGAGGTGCTGCAGATCTGGGGGATGACCGAGACCTGCCCGCTGGGCGTCATCGCCTCGCCGACCCCGGCGCTGGCCGAGCGCGGGGCGGAGGAAATGCAGGAAGCGCTCTGGACCCGCCAGGGGCGGCTGCAGTTCGGCATCGAGCTGAAGATCACCGACGAAGACGGGCTGGACCTGCCGTGGGACGGCGAGACCAGCGGGGCGCTGAAGGTGCGCGGACCCTGGACGATCCGCCGCTACTATCGCCAGGGCGCCGACGTCACCGACGCCGAAGGCTGGTTCGACACGGGCGATATCGCCACCATCGATCCGGACGGCTTCATGCGGATCACCGACCGGGCCAAGGACGTGATCAAGTCCGGCGGCGAGTGGATCAGCTCGATCGACCTGGAGAACATCGCCGCCGCCGTCGCCGGGGTGAAGGTCGCCGCCGTGATCGGCGTCCCGCACCCCAAGTGGGAGGAACGGCCGGTGCTGGTGATCGAGACCCACCCGGGGTCGGACCTCACCGGCGAGGCGGTGCTCGACTACCTCGCCCCCCGGATCGCCAGGTGGCAGACCCCCGAAGCCATAGTCTTCGCCGAGATCCCCATGACCGCGACCGGCAAGATCGACAAGAAAGCCCTGCGCGAAGCCTACCGCGCCCGCCTGGCCGGCGAGGGTTGACCCTCAGGCCGCGGCGGAGGCGTTTTCGGCGGCGGCGTGGTCGAGGGCGCTTTCCAGGGCTTCGAAGAGGCGCCGGGCGTCGATCGGCTTGACGACGTGGGCGTCGATGCCGGCCGACATGTATTCGGCGACCTGATGGGCCATGGCGTCGGCGGTGAGCGCGATCACTGGGGTCCGAGGCCGGCCGCCCGCCGCCTCGCGGGCCCGGATCGAGCGCGTGGCGGCCAGGCCATCCATCCTCGGCATCTGGACATCCATCAGGATCGCGTCCCAGCGCCCGGTCTCCCAGGCCTCGAGGGCCTGGACGCCGTCCTCGACGATCGTCGGCTCGATGCCGACCTGGGAGAGCAGGGTTTTCAGCACCATCTGGTTCATGGCGTTGTCCTCGGCCGCCAGGATCTTCAGCGCCCGGCCTCGGGCCGGTGGCGCGGGCGCGGCGGCCGGCTGGGCGGCGGCGGCGGCGGAAACATCGCCGAGGCGTGGGAGCGGCAGGCGAAGGGTGAAGCGCGAGCCGCGGCCAGGCTCGCTCTCGACCTCGATGTCGCCGCCCATCAGCCGGGCGAGGTCGCGGGCGATGGCGAGGCCCAGGCCGGTGCCGCCATAGCGCCGACTCGTCGAGGCGTCGGCCTGTTCGAACTTGAGAAACAGCCTCGAAAGCCGTTCAGCGGCGATGCCGGGGCCGGTGTCGGAGACGATCAGACGAAGGCCGGCGCCGTCCCGCGCCGCCTCGATCCCGACCTCGCCCTTTTCGGTGAACTTCACGGCGTTGGAGATCAGGTTGTAGAGCACCTGGCGGACCCTGGTGGGATCGCCCAGATAGATCCCGCGCGCGTCCGGAGCGATCGCCAGGCGCAGCGTCAGCCCCTTGGCGCCGGCGAGCGCGGTGAAGGCGTCATGGGCGCCGCGAACCGCTTCGGCAAGATCGAAGGCGATCGCCTCCAACTCCAGCTTGCCGGCCTCGATCTTCGAAAGGTCGAGCAGGCCGTTGAGGATCGCCAGCAGAGCCTCGCCCGACTTGCGGATCACGGCCACCTGCTCGCGCTGGCGCGGCGTCAGATCCTCGGCCGCCAGAGCCTGGGCCATCCCGAGGACGCCGTTCAGAGGGGTGCGGATCTCGTGGCTGACGGTGGCGACGAAGGCGGACTTGGTGCGGTTGGCCTCGTCGGCGGCCTGCTCGCGCTCGTTGGCCAGGGCCCTGGCCTGGTGGAGCTGGGCGCGCGAGGCGGCAAGCTGGCGGCGAGCGACGGTGACGAAGATGCCGATGATGGCGGCCACCGCGGCGAGGGTGACGAGCTGGACCGGGCGATGGGCGTGGAGGGCGCGCAGGCCGGTGTCCGTCGCCATCGTCGCCATGGCGATCAGATAGGGCGAGACGGCGATGCTGAAGACCCGTGGGTGGGCGTAGTACTGCATCAGCACATAGACGATGGCGACCCAGCAGGCGCTGATGGCGAAGATCTGGGCCGCCTCGTTGTAGGTGAACCACATGACCAGCGCCGCGCCCGCGTGGAGGATGCCGGTGAGGATGGCGTGAAGCTGCAAGGTGATCGCCAGGCTCGCCGCCTGCCTGGGGTCGGCGTCGGCGGCGCGGATCGCCCGCAGGGAGAGCAGCGGCATGGCCACGACCATGGCCAGCCACAGGACGATCCAGGCCGCGGGCAGGAACGGCGCCATGGCGATCGAGGCGGCGGCGGCCAGCAGGATCCGCGGCCAGAGGTTGCGGCTGGAGGCGGCGAAGAGGCTCGTCCTCCCCTCCCCGTCCCTCCCTCGGCCCCGCGCCGCCTCCGGCAGCGCCGCGCCCGCCAACTGCTGCAGCTCTTTCATTAGGGTCCGTTCCGGGCCTGCCGCCAGCCTCAGGAGCGGCATTGATCCGGTATTGCAGTAAAGACACCGTAACGATCCCCAAACGATCCCCGCCGGAAGGCGCAGACGGACGATGAAGGCCGCCGGCCGGGCGGCGGGGGATCAGGACGGGCGGGCCGCGCGCCGGCCGGTCGCCGCCTTTTCACCGGGTTCGGGCGCGAGGCCCAGGCACGTCTGGTTCCACGTCCTGGAGAACGCGGTGGCGTGGGCCAGATCGATCGTGGCCGTGGTCCCGGTGACCAGGAAGGCCCGAGGTCCGGCGGACTTGCCGGCGTGGTCCTTGGCCTCGACATAGCCGCAGACGATCGGGATCGACGCATCCTTGACGAAGACATTAGTGAACTGGGTGGCCGTCGCGGCGCTCAGGGACTGGCGAACCTGGCCCTCGGCGGCGGCGATAGCGGCGACCTGGGCCTTCGCGTCGGCAGCCTTCTCGGCGTCGGCCGGCGAGGGGCCGCCGGCAAATCCTATCTTGCCGAGGGTGGTGACGGCGACCAGTCCCAGGGCCACGATCGCCAGGATGAAGACCAGAATGCCGAAGCCCGGGCCTTGGCGTCCTCCATGCCGCACCGGGCTCCTCTCCCGCCGCGCGGTGTCGGAGCGACCGGCCAAGCGCGGCGCCCTGGCGTCCGGCTGGATGCTGGACCCGCCGACCGGCGCGCCGCCGCGCGCGCCTTGGAGGGACGCCATCCGCGCCCTGAGGCGATCTTCCCTGTCGTCCTTTCGAGCCATCCCCCGACCTTCGCGGCTCGCCGAGCCCGCGCCGGCCGCCGCTAAGCTGGCGCGGGCCTGGAACAAGCTCAAGTGAGCGTGCGTCGGCCCCCGGAGTCAAGGACTCCTCAGAGGGTTCACCGCCCCCGCGGGCGCTTGACATCCGCGAAGGCGGGCCATTATAAAGACTGACCAGTCAGTTTTTAACCTCGGACCATGCCCAAGATCAGCCAGGCCCACCGCGACGCGCGCCGACAGCAGATCCTGGATGCGGCGCTCAGGTGCTTTTCGCGCGACGGTTTCCACAACACGACCACGGCCGACATCGTGCGCGAATCCGGCGTGAGCCAGGGGACGCTCTATCTCTATTTCGCGACCAAGGACGACATCGTCGTCGCCCTGGCCGACGACCGCCACCAGGGCGAGGCTTTCCTGAACGCCCTGGCCCAGCGAGAGCAAGACCCGGTCCTGGGCCTCCTTCTCCTCATCGATCAGCACGGCAAGGGCCTTCGGGACCGGCATCGTCTCGAGCTTCGCCGCGTCGGCGTCCAGGGCTGGGGCGAGGCGCTTCGCAACCCGCGGATCCGGCAGAGCGTCGTCGAGGGAACCTCGATGGTGCGCGAGGCGATCGCGGGCCTGATCGAGCGGGGCAAGCGGACCGGCCAGATCCGCGCCGCGGTCGATCCCGACGCCGTCGCCCGGACCCTGATCGCGACGTTCCACGGCCTCGTCCTCCAGGTCGCCTGGGGCGAGGAGATCGACCTTTCCGCATGCGGCAAGGTGATCGGGAACATGATCCGCGAGACGCTGCTGACGAACGCCGGGCGCGCCTCTCTCGAAGCAGGCGACGGCGGCGCGATGGAAAAGGAGAGCCCCCGATGACCATGACCCAGACGATGAACGCGCCCGCCCCCGCCGCCGAGGCCAGGATGGTCACGCCTCGCCGCCAGTGGGGGGCGGCGCTGAAGGCCCTGCGCCGGCTCCTCGCCGACAAGGAGGACACCGGCCAGGTGTTCGAGATCATGGCGGCCCTGAACGGCGGCTCGACAGCCAGGAACTATCGGCGCCTGATCTCGACGCCCACCGGCGGGCGCCTCGCCTACGAGCGGGTCGAACTGGCCCCAAGGCTGATGGACGACGCCTGGCTGGACAGCTTCGCCCCTGGCACGGTCGGCGCGACCTACCGCGACTTCGTCCGCAGCGAGAACCTCTCGGCCGAGGGCCTGGCCGAGATCGGCCGGCGGCGGAACGCCCGGGCCGAGCTGGCTCATCCCCACGCCTGGTTCGGCCGCCGCACTAGGGACACCCACGACATCTGGCATGTGCTTTCCGGCTATCACCGCGACGGGTTGGGCGAAGCCTGCCTCGTCGCCTTCTCCTACGCCCAGACGCGGAGCCTGGGCTGGGCGGTGATCGCCGTCGGCGCGGCGCTCCGGTCCCGCGGCGGGCCTCGCCATCCGTACATCGCCGCGATCTGGCAGGGCTACCGGCGCGGCAAGGCGGCCGGGTGGCTGCCGGGCGAGGACTGCGAGCGGCTGATGGCCGAGCCGCTGGAAGCCGCCCGCCGGCGCCTGAACATCACGCCGGCCACGGTCTACGACAGCATTCCCCCCGCCGACCGCGGGGCCGCCATCGCCGCCGGCTGAGCCGAGCGACCCGACAACCGGACAACCGCGGACCGCGTCGGCCTCGTGATCAGGCCGGGCTGGGGGTCGCCGTCAGTTCGGGTTTCCTCATGGTCGCGGTATGGATTTCCTCGGTGAGCGCAGTGTTGACTTGATCAGCCGCCCTGGACCTCAGGATCGCCTCGGCGTCCTTGTAGGGTCTGTTCGGCCTGCCTGTCGGAGGCCCGGCGTCGCCGCCTGTGTCAGCCGGGTGCTCGCGAGGTTGGAGGGCTGATTTCAAGGGTTGTTGGCGGTGACGGAGGGATTCGAACCCTCGGTACGGCTTTACACCGTACAACGGTTTAGCAAACCGCCGCCTTCAGCCGCTCGGCCACGTCACCTCTCTTAGGCGAGGGGTGCGATAGCCTGTTCGCCGTGACCTGGCAAATCGAGGCGGGAGGCCCGGATCCCGCCGGCCCAGGACTTGCTGTTCCGATCGCGATGGGCCTGGCGTTTCGAGAAGCGGACTTGGACGCGTTCCGCGATGGGACGCCGGCGCCGCCCGCGCCGCAAGCGGCGGCGTTCGACGCGCGCTTGCGTCCCGACCCTTCGCAGGGGGGCGGCGCGGAGCGGCGCGGACCGCTTCGCCCTTCGGGTCTGGCCCTCTCGCGACTGCGCCTGCGGCGCTGGACCCTGGGGGCGATGTTCCGCATGGCCGACGCCGCCGCCCTCGCGGGTGCGGCCGCACTCTCCATCGTTCTCGAGTCCGGAGGGCAGGGGCCCTCCCCCATCGCCCCGATCATCGCCGCCTTGGTGATCCTGGTCTGGAGCCTTGGGGCGTTCGACGCCTACCGCCTCTGCGCCGCCAACAGCCTGGGGCGGCAGCTGACCCGGCTTTGCGCCGCCTGCGGCCTGGCGGCGCTGATCCTGGGCCTGGCGCTCAGCGCCTTCGGAGCGCGCGCCCAGATCAGGCCAACGGCGGTGATGTTCTGCGTCAGCCTCGTGGTTCTCTTCTGCCTTCACCCGCTCTGGTGGGCCAAGGTCCGCGCCTGGCGGGCGAGCGGGCGCCTCACGCCCAACATCGTCGTCGTCGGCGCGACCGCCAACGCCGGACTGCTGATCAGCCGGCTCATCGAGAGTGGCGAGGCGGCGGTGCTGGGGGTCTTCGACGACCGCCTCGGCCGCGCGCCGGGCCAGGTCGCCGGCGTGCCGGTCCTGGGCGATGTCGAGGCCCTGATCGGCCACCGGCTGACGCCTTATGTCGATCGGATCGTGATCACCGTCTCCTCGATGGCCAAGGCCCGGGTGCGCTCGCTGATCGAGCGGCTGGCCGAACTCCCCAACGAGATCGTGCTCTTCGTCGACCACGACAGTCAGGCCGGGCGCGCCGCGGCGATCACGCGCATCGCCGACGCGCCGATGGCGAGGGTCGCGGGCGCGCCGAGCGACGAGCGCCGGGCCCTGGTCAAGCGGCTTCAGGACCTCGCGGTCGCGACCATCGTCCTTATCATCGCCCTGCCGTTGATGGGCGCCATCGCCGTGGCCATAAAGCTGGATTCCCCAGGCCCGGCGCTGTTTCGCCAGCGTCGCCAGGGCTTCAACAACGAGCGCTTCTGGGTCTGGAAGTTCCGCTCGATGCGGTGCGACGACGCGGCCACCGACGGCAGGCGCGCCGAGCGACAGGTCGGCCTCGACGACGAGCGCGTCACCCGGGTCGGGCGCGTCATCCGGCGCACCAGCCTGGACGAGCTTCCGCAGATCTTCAATGTGCTGAAGGGCGAGATGTCGCTGGTGGGTCCAAGGCCGCACGCGGTCGGGATGAAGACCGGCGGGACCGAGAGCGCCCGGCTGGTCGCCGGCTACGCCCATCGCCATCGGATGAAACCCGGGATGACCGGCTGGGCCGCGATCCACGGCTCGCGAGGTCCGGTGGACACGCCCGAGGCCGTGCGCCGGCGGGTGGCGCTGGACATCGAATACATCGAGCGGCAGTCGGCCTGGCTCGACCTCTACATAATGGCCATGACCATCCCCTGCCTGCTGGGCGATTCCCAGGCGGTCCGGTGACCGGATCTTGCTGATGTTCTGGCGCGGGATGCTCGGATATCTGCCGGTGAACGTCGTCCAGGGCCTAGTGGGCCTCCTGGCGATCGTCCTCTTCACGCGCGTGCTGACCCCCGAGCAGTACGGCGCCTACGCGCTCGCCTTCACGGCCATGAATCTTGGCCACACCCTCGTCTTCACCTGGATCGAGTCGGCGATGGCCCGCTTCTACGCCCGCGAGGCCGAGTCGGCCTCCCTCGCCGACCACTTCGCGACCCTCTACCGCTGCTGGCTTGTCGCCGCCCTGGCCTTCTCTGCTGTCGCGATCGGGGCGATGCTGTTCTGGCCGCCTGGCCCGGTGAAGGCGGCGCTGATCGTGGGGCTGGCCTCCACGCTGGGCCGCAGCCGGATCAAGATGGCCCAGGAGCGTCGCCGCGCCGCCGGCGAGGTGCGCGCCTTCGCCGTGATCGACATCGTCCAGACCGCCGGAGGCTTCGCCGCCGCCCTGGCCCTGATCGCCGTGGGCCTGCGCGCCGCCGGCGCGATCGCGGGACCCGGGATCATCGCCGTCCTCTGCGTGCTCTGGGTCCTGCCGACCGAGCTCGAGGGCAAGCGCGGCGGCCGATTCGAGGCGCCGCGGGCGCGGATGTACGCCGCCTACGGCGTGCCGGTCGCGGCCTCGCTGGTGCTGGTGGCGGCCCTGGCGACCACCGACCGCTTCCTGCTCGCCGCGTATCTGAACGACACGTCGGTCGGCGTCTATCACGCCGGCTACAGCCTCGCGAACCGCACCCTGGACGTGCTCTTCATCTGGCTGGGAATGGCCAGCGGCCCGGCCCTGATCATGGCCCTGGAGCGCGGCGGGATGGAGGCGCTGAGGATCGGGGCAAAGGCGCAGGCCTCGGCGATAGTCGCCCTCACCTTTCCCGCCGCCGTCGGCCTCGCGCTGGTGGCCCGTCCGCTCGCCGACGTCATGGTCGGGCCGGCGCTTCGCGTCGGGGCCGCTCAGGTGACCCCCTGGATCGCCGCCAGCGCCCTCTTCTCGGGACTGACGATTTACTACTTCAATCCCGCCTTCGCCCTGGCGCGGCGCACCGGCCTGCTGCTCGCCGCCATGGCCGTGCCGGCCGCCGCCAACATCGCCCTCAACCTGGTGCTGATCCCAAGGTTCGGCCTGAACGGTGCGATGTGGGCGACGACGGCGAGCTACGCCCTCGGCCTTGCGGCCTCGTTCGCGCTGGGCAGGCGGGCGCTGCCCCTGCCCGTTCCGGTCTCGGCCATCGTCCGCGCGGCGGGCGCGAGCCTCGTCATGGCGCTGGTTATCATGAGCCTGCCCAGCCCCGGCGGCTTTGCCGAACTCATCGAGAAGTCGGCCTGCGGGGCCCTCGTCTATGGCCTCCTCGCCGTCGCTCTCGACCTTGGTGGGATGCGCGAGCGCCTCGCCGGACGCCTTGGCCGCCGGCGCGTGAGCCTGGCGACATGAACCCGCCGATCCGCGAGTGGCGGCGGGAGAACGCCGCCTGGCGCGGCGCGGCCCCGGCGCTCTCGGTCCTGACGCCGTTCAAGGGCGACGACCCCACCGAGCTGATCGGATTTCTCGGCGCCTCGGGCCTCGCGGTGGAGATCATCGCCCTCGACGACGGCGGTGGCGACGAGGCCCTCGCCCGAAAGGTCGAAGGCGCGATCGGCAAGGCCGGCGCACCGGCCCTCTTCGTGCGTCTCGCGGCCAACGTCGGAAGGGCCAGGGCCCGCAACCGCCTGGCGAGGGAGGCCCGCGGCCGCCACCTCCTCTTCCTCGACGCCGACATGCGACCAGATCACGCCGAGTTCCTCGCCCGCTGGCTCGAGATCGCGCGGGCCGAGGATCCGGCGGTCGCCTTCGGCGGCTTCACCTTGACCCTGGCACCCCGGCTGGCCGAGCACGCCCTGCACCGCGCCATGGCCATCAAAGGGGACTGCGTCCCGACCGAGCGGCGCCGGCTCGCGCCGGAGAAGCACGTCTTCACGTCCAACCTCCTGGTCAGGCGCGAAGTCTTCGCCGCTCACCCGTTCGACGAGGCTTTCAGCGGCTGGGGGTGGGAGGACGTCGAGTGGGCGATGCGCGTCTCGCGCCGATTCCCGATCAGCCACGTCGACAACACGGCCAGTCACCTCGGCCTCGACACCGCCGACCAGATAGTGGCCAAATTCGAGCAGTCGGCGGCCAATTTCGCCCGCGTCGCGGCCCTTCACGGCGACATCCTGGCCACTTATCCGAGCCACCGAGCCGCCAGGATCCTCGCCCGCCTGCCCTTCCGCGGGGCCTGGCGCGGCGCCCTGAAAGCCTTCGCGCTCGCGCCCTGGGCGCCCACCCATCCGCGCGCCGCCGCCATGCGCCTCTACCGCGCCGCCCTCTACGCCGACGTGGTTTGAGCCCTAGATCGCGCTCTTCATGAACGGCGGCGCAGCGAGCGTGGCGCGGTTGAGGAAGACGCCCGAGCAGCGCCCGCCTGCGGCGGCGATGGCGTCGCGCAGGCGCCCCGGCGCGCCGATGTCCGGCTGGTCGGCGGCGACGACCAGGATGGTCTCGTCCATGAACCGCGCGACGGTGACGGCGTCGGCCGAGCGGTCGGCGGAGGGCGCGTCCACGACGATGAGATCGGCGTGGCGGCGCAACGCCTGCCAGTATTCGCCGGAGGCGACGACCTCGACGGTCTGGGCGCCGCGCAGGGCGTCGGCGCGAAACCTCGTGACCCAGAACCTCGCCGCCCCCACCGCATGGGCGGCGAAGTAGCGGGAGTCGGACCACGGCCTACCATCGGGCCGGCGCAGCGGCGGCTGGACGGTGAAGAACACCGAGCCGTTGGGAGAGGCCGCGGCCGCCGGTCCCAGAGGCCCGTAGCGACCAGGGTCGGCGGCGATGGCGTCCGCCTGGGGCGAATTCATCAGGTCGAGGTCGACAAGCCACACGCGCTTGGAAAGGCGCGCCGCGGCGTGGAAGGCGAATTCGCGAGCGACGGTCGAAACCCCCTCCCCGGCCGTCGCGGCCACGAACTGGATCAGGCGCGCGCGTCCGGCCGGGTGGACGTCGAGCGCCCCCCAGAGACCTGCAACTTCCGCACTGAGGTCCACCATCTCCAAATCGAATCGCCGCGAGCCCTAGGCCTCCGCGGAAGGTAGCCGATTTCGGCCCCTGTCAGTGCGTCCGCGCTCGATCAGGTTCTAGGCCTTCATCGCGGCCATGCCCAGGACCGGAAGCTCCAGGGTCCGCGCCGCTGTCGCCGGCGTCGGCAGGCCCGGGCGCAACAGCACCCTCAGGAGGCCGGCGCACACCGCCGAGAAGATCGCGAAGAGGAATGAAACGGCGAGGATCGGCTTGCGCAGACTGACCCCCTCGGTCGGCGCGGTCGCCTTCTCGACGATGCGGATGTTGTCGTTGGTGCTGGCCGAGATTTCCTGCGAGGCCTGGCTCTGCTCCTCCTTGACGGTGAAATCCTTGACGTTGGCTTGCAACACGTCGCGGTCGCGGCTGAGCGCGTCGAACCTGGGCTCGAGACCGGCCAGCCGCAGGCGCCGCTCGGTCAGCTCGGCGGTCTGCTCCTGGAGGGCCGCGAGGCTCTCCTTCAGGGCCGAGATCTCGGCGACGAGCTGCAGCTTTTCGGTCTGGAGCGTCTGGTAGACCGGATTGGCGCCGGTGCGCAGGATGCCTTCGCCGTGGGCGCGACCCTGGCTGATGGCGGAATCCAGCTGGGCGATCTGGGCGTCGAGGGCGCGGACCGGCTGGGCGGTGGGCTGATACTTCGCCAGCAGCGCCTCGCGCTGGATCTTGAGGTCGAGGAGCTTGGCGGCGGCGGTGTTGTCGGCGTCGCGATAGAGGTCGACCTGCGGTGCGATCTGCGAAAGACCGGACTCGAGCCCGGACATGCGGCCGAGGCGCTCCTTCAGCTCGGCGGCGGCCGCGTACTGCTGCTGCTCGATCTGACCCTGGAGCTGGGAGAGCGAGGTCTTCTCGGCCTCGAAATCGCCGATGCGGTTGTTGGTGAGGAAGTTCTCATAGGCCGTGTCGGCCTGGTCGAGGCGATCCTGGAATGAGCGCTTCTGCTGATCGAGGGCCGCCGCCGTGGGATCGAGCAGGACCTTGCGGCGATAGACGAGGTAGTCGGAAAGCAGGGTGTTGAGCACCAGGGCGGCGCGATCGGGATCGGTGTCGGAATAGGTCAGGCGGATCACCGGCGTATCCGGCGCGGTCTCGATCTTCAGGTTGCGGCGGATCGCGAGCACCGCCTGGTCGACCATCCGGCGGCGCTGGTCCGGGCCGGCGGCGGCGAAGGCTCGCGCCGCGTCGGGATGGAGCTTGTCGAAGCCGAGATCGTAAACGACCTGCTCCTTGAGGGCGTCGCTGCCGAGGATATCGCGCTCCGACTGCAGCACCTGCTGGCCCTCGGGGACCGCGCCGCGCGCCGCGTCGCCGGCGAGCGGTTCGTAGACGTACTCCTGGCCAAGGCGAACCAGGACGCTGGAATGAGCCGGATAGGTCCGCTTGATGGTGAAGGCCAGGGCCACGCCGGCAAGGAAGATCCCAAGGAAAACCAGCAGCATGAGACGCCGCTCACGCCAGAGCAGCACCGGCCAGTCCCCCGGCGCGTAACGCGGGCGACCCGACCAGTCGCGCTCTTCGGCCGATGGCGAAGGCGGCGGAGACCAGGCTCCTTGTGACGACATGCGTGACTGTGCTCGACCGTTCCGGCTCCGGAGAGTCGAAGGATCAGAGCGCCCGATTAACACTCCATTAAGCAGGCGGCCCGGGCGTCGGTCAGGCCTTTTGCGTCCGGGCGCTGGCGAGGATGTGGAGGGCTTGGCGCAGGTCAGCGATGACGCTGGTCCAGTCGCCGGGGGTGGTCTGGCGGAAGAGACGCAGGGTTGGATACCAGGGGCTGTCCTGGCGATCGAGGAGCCAGCGCCAGCAGGTGTCGAAGCGGTTCAGCAGCCAGACGGGCCTGGCCATGGCGCCGGCTAGATGCGCCACCGAGGTGTCGACGCTGATCACCAGGTCGAGGTTCTCGACGAGGGCGGCGGTGTCGGCGAAGTCGGCAAGCTCGGCGGTGTAGTCGAAGAGGGCCATTGGCGGCGGCGGATCGGCGGCCTGGGCGGCCGGCGCGCCCTTCTGGAGGGAGACGAAGCTGACGCCGGCGACCTTCGCCAGGGGCGCCAGCGCCGCCAGGCTGATCGAGCGGCGGGCGTCGATGGCGGCCAGTTCGGGAAAGCCGGCCCTGGGCTCGCCCGCCCAGCAGAGGCCGACCTTGAGGCCGGGAAGGGCGGCCAGACGCCGCCCCCAGGCCGCGGCTTGATCAGGGTCGGCGGCGAGATAGGGAACCCTGGCTGGAACCGTCTCGATCGTCGTTCCAAACGCCCTTGGCAGGCTCAGGAGCGGCGCCTGGGCGTCGAAGGCGGGCAGGGCCTCCCCCCTGGCGATCACCTGCGAGACGCCGGGAAGCGAAGAGAGCAGCCGCGCCAGAGGCGCCTGGACCTCCAGCACCACCCTCGCCCTGGCCGCCGCCAGCGGCGCATAGCGGCAGAACTGCAGCGTGTCGCCCAGACCCTGCTCGGCGTGCAACAGCAGCACCCCTCCCTCGCCCAGAACCTCTCCGCTCCACAGCGGCGCCGAGAAGCCTCGCGCCCCTCCCGCCATGTGCCTCGCCTTCCATCGCCACTCGTGCTCCTCCCATCCCTCCTCGAAACGGCCGGCCGCCAGAAGCACGATGCCGAGATTGTTGTGGGCGTCGGCGAAGTCCGGACGCCGGCCCAGGGCTTCGCGGTAGCTCGCCTCGGCCTTCGAGAGGCGGCCCTGGGCAAAGAGGGCGATGCCGAGATTGTTGAGGACGCCCGGCGAGCCGGGTTGCGCCTCGAGGGCGGCCCTCAGCACCCCTTCGGCCTCCGCCGGGCGACCTAACTCGTTGAGCACATGACCGAGATTGGTGCGGGCGTCGACGTATTCAGGATTGAGCCGCAGGGACTGGCGATAGGCCACTTCGGCATCGGCCAGACGGCCTTGCCGGTTGAAGACGTTGCCGAGATTGTAGGGAGCGGCGGCCAGCTCCGGCGCCAGCCGCCGGGCCTCGAGCAACGCCGACTCGGCCTCGTCGAGGCGGTCCAGCTCGGTCAGGATGACGCCCAGGCTGTTGTGGTAGTTTGGTTGGCGCCTGTCGATCCCTATCGCGCGGCCGACATGGTCGGCGGCGAGCGCCCCGCGCCCCGACTGGTGGGCGAGGACGCCCAAGAGATGAAGAGCGTCGGCGTGGTCGGGTTCGACGGCCAGGATCTGGCGATAGGTCGCCTCAGCGCCTGCGAGGCGCCCGGCCGTGTGGTCGGCCAGGCCGCGCTCCATGAGTTCGCCGACCGAAGCGCCGGAGGAGTCCAGTAAAACCCCCATCTGAGGCGTCGCGCTGTCCGCCGACAGCCGGCGGAGAGATTTCAGGCCCTTAGCCGACCAAATGAGCGCCAAGCAATGCGGCTTTAACGCTCTCTTACCCATTCCCCGCGACCCTCGCGGTCATGATCAACGATGGTTTCGCGCGCATCGCCCTCGCCAGCCTGGCCGCCGCGGTGTTGGCGGCCGCGCCGGGCGCCAGGGCCGCCGGGCGCCAGCCGGCCGCCGACGCGGGATTCCCGAACATCGGCTACGCCACCTGGACCGACAGCGAACCCGACTACCGGCTCTTTCCGGGAGACGCGGTCGACATCACCTTTCCCTCGGCGCCCGAACTCGACAGGAGCGTCGTGGTCCAACCTGACGGACGGGTCGCCCTGCCCCTGATCCCGCCGGTGATGGCCGCGAACAGGTCGGCGCCACAGCTCGAGGACGCGCTCTCGGCCGCCTACGCCAGCCAGCTTCGGGATCCGGCGGTCGACGTCTCGATCAAGAGCGCCCTTCCCCTGAAGGTGTTCGTCGGCGGGGAAGTGACCAAGCCGGGGGCCTACGACATGGAAGGCGACATGGACGCCATGCGCGCGATCTTCGATGCCGGCGGCTTCACCGTCGGCGCCAAGAGAAGCCAGGTGGTGATCATTCGCCGTGGCCCATCCGGCCGCCCGATGATGCGCACCGTCGACCTGGGGCGGGCTCTGAAGGGGCAGGCGCGGGACGGGCTGGTCCCGCTCCGCCGCTACGACATCGTCTATGTGCCGAAGAGTTCGATCGCCGAGGCCGGCGTCTTCGTCCAGCAGTACATCCGCGACCTGATCCCAGGCCAGGTCGGCTTCGACTATTCGATCGGCGCGACGGCGATAGCGACCGGCATCCCGTAGGATCGAGGCGCCGGGCCGGCGCCTTAGCCGGCCAGCCAGCGCCTGGCGGCTCTCTGGGCTTCGGCGACGTCCGACGGATCCATCTCGTCGCTCAGTTCCTTGCGGTAGATCTTGGCCTCCAACGAACCGCGCATCGCGGCGAGGTTGAAGAGCATGTGAGCCGAAACATAGTCGAGCGGCGCGCCGCCCTGGCCGGTGGAATAGAGAAGCCCCAACCGGAACAGCTCGTCGCCGGTGGAGTGCTGGTCCGGCAACGGCACCTGGACCTCTGTTTCGGCCTGCGCCTGTTGTAGCATTGGCTGACCCCTTGACCCTCTTCACGGGCAAGATCCGAACTTAAGAGACCTCGCCGGTGAACTGACGATGAACAGGAAAGTCGGAGGGCGCTGAACATATGGTTAAGCGCGCCACAGGGTGAACCGACCGTAGCTAAAGGGCCACACCGGGTCGCCTGGCCCGGCTTGGTCAGCGGGCGCGCTGGCCGAAGAGGATCTTGCGCGCCGCCTCGGCCTCGGCGCCCGACTGCTGGAGGCCGACCCCGCCCCGGACCGTCTTGCCCTGCTCGAGCGCCTTCTGGACCGCAGGA
>Ga0302326_10005742_pt1 | contig 28168 bp, 26 predicted proteins | sample Palsa_T0_3_FD_202264 | JGI IMG/M metagenome (GOLD analysis project Ga0302326, IMG submission 202264) | Peat permafrost microbial communities from Stordalen Mire near Abisko, Sweden - Palsa_T0_3 | ecosystem: Environmental > Terrestrial > Soil > Palsa > Peat permafrost | place: Sweden: Abisko... | reverse complement strand
CGGCTTCGTCTGCTCGAACCGGGGCCGCCATCTGCGCAATAACAAACGAACGCCTGACTAGGTAATATATTGTGCGCCGTTGACGGTCAGCGTCGAGCCGGTAATCAATCCGGCGTCGTCCGAGGCAAGAAAAACGACACAACGGCCGATCTCTTCCGGTTCGCCCAGCCGCCCGATGGGAATGGTCGGCAGAATGCTGTTTTCCAGCACGTCTTTAGGCACCGCCTGCACCATCTCGGTGTTGATGTATCCCGGTGCAATCGCATTCACAGTGATGCCGCTCTTGGCGCTTTCCAACGCCAAGGCCTTGGTGAAACCGATCTCGCCGGCTTTGGCGGCCGAATAGTTCGTCTGCCCCATTTGGCCTTTCTGCCCGTTGATCGACGAGATGTTGATGATGCGACCGAACTTGCGCGCGCGCATGCCTTCGATCAGCGGCCGGCACATATTGAACAGCGAATTCAGATTGGTGTTCATCACCTCCGCCCACTGCTCCGGCTTCATGCGATGGAGCATGGCGTCGCGAGTGATACCGGCGTTGTTGACGAGGACGTCGATCGGGCCCAGATCGCCCTCAATTTTCTTTACCGCGTCCGCGCACGCCTCATAGGACGCCACGCTCCATTTGTAGGTCGGGATTCCGGTTTCATCCTTGAACTTCTGCGCCGCTTCGTCGTTGCCGGCGTACCCGGCCGCGACGTTATAGCCGGCAGACTTGAGCGCCTTGCAGATCGCCGCGCCGATGCCTCGGGTTCCGCCCGTCACCACTGCGACGCGGGCCATTACTCCCTCCCTCTCTTCTTATGGCCGGGCTTGTCCCGGCCATCTACGTCTTTGTTGTTCAAAGATTAAAGTCGTTGATGCCCGGCACAAGCTTGCATCCGGGCCGGCCAGTTCGGGCCGGACCAGGTTGGCCGGGCATGACGATTTTATGAATCTTTGCTGTCGCTCTTCTATCGCTCCACGCACATAGCGATGCCCATGCCGCCGCCGATGCAGAGGGTCGCCAGACCTTTTTTAGCGTTCCGTTTTTGCATCTCGTAGAGCAGCGTCACCAGGACCCGCGCGCCCGACGCGCCGATCGGATGGCCGATGGCAATGGCGCCGCCGTTGACATTGACCTTGTTGGTGTCCCAGCCGAGGTCTTTGTTGACCGCGCACGCCTGCGCCGCGAACGCTTCGTTGGCTTCGACTAAGTCGAGATCGCCGACGCTCCAGCCGGCCTTCTTCAGCGCGGCGCGTGAGGCCGGGATCGGTCCGGTGCCCATGATTTTCGGATCGACGCCGGCCTGCGCCCACGAGACGATGCGGGCGAGCGGCGTCTTGCCGAGCTTGGCGGCTTCGCTCGCTTTCATCAGCACCATGGCGGCAGCCCCGTCGTTAATTCCGGACGCGCTCGCGGCCGTCACCGTGCCTTCCTTGTCGAACGCTGGCTTGAGCTTGCTGACGCCGTCCAGCGTGGTGCCGTGCTTGGGATACTCGTCGGCGTCGACGATAATGTCGCCTTTGCGGCTCTTCACCGTGACCGGAGCGATCTCGTCCTTGAACTTTCCGGCCTTTTGCGCCGCTTCGGCTTTGTTCTGCGACTTGACGGCGAACTCATCCTGTTGCGCGCGCGTGATCTGCCATTGGCGCGCGACGTTCTCGGCGGTGTTGCCCATGTGATAGCCGTTGAAGGCATCCCACAGCCCGTCCTTGATCATGGTGTCGATCATCTCGAAATTGCCCATTTTCACGCCGTTGCGCAGATGCGCACAATGCGGCGCCATACTCATAGACTCCTGGCCGCCGACCACCGCGATTTCAGAATCGCCGTTGGCGATGCCTTGGTAGCCGAGCGCGACTGCGCGCAAACCCGAGCCGCAGAGCATGTTGACGCTGTAGGCCGGCACTTCGACGGGGATGCCGGCATTGATCGAGGCTTGCCGCGCGGGGCCTTGGCCCTGACCAGCTTGCAGGATTTGGCCCAGGATGACTTCGGACACCCGCGAGGCCTCGACGCCGGCGCGGTCGATAGCCGCCTTGATCGCGACTTTGCCGAGATCGTGAGCCGGCACGGACGCGAAAGCCCCATTGAATGCGCCGACTGGCGTGCGCACCGCGCCGACAATCACAATGTCGTCTTTCATGGCAGAATCCTTTCGATAGGGGTTCTCAAAACGGGGGTTTGCCGCTGGCTACTCATATAAGTCATAAGGAGGCGCGCGCCGCTCGACAAGACGGAACGGCCCGGCATTGCCGCTATGCGGACCGTACGTCCCTGCCGCCGCCTTCGCCGGACCGCAGAAACCAAGCCACCACAAAACGGTAGCCGTGCCCCGAGAAAGTGCCTATTTTGATCGCAACCAAGATGGTCACCGCCTGATGCCAGCGCCCTCGCCCAAGACCGAAGAACCGGTCACCATTAAAAAGTACGCTAACCGCCGCCTCTACAACACCGGCACCAGTACCTACGTCACGCTCGAAGATCTCGCGGCCATGGTGAAGGCCGGTGAGGATTTCGTGGTCTACGACGCCAAGACCGGCGAGGAGATCACGCGCTCGGTGTTGACGCAGATCATATTCGAACAGGAGAACAAAGAAGGCCAGAATCTCCTGCCGATTGCGTTCCTGCGCCAGCTCATCCGCTTCTACGGCGACAGCATGCAGATGCTGGTTCCGCGCTATCTCGAAGTCTCGATCGAGTCGCTGACCCGTGAGCAGGAAAAGTTTCGCCATCAGATGGCGCAGGCCTTCGGCGTCGGCGGATTCCCGACGTTGGAGGATCAGGTGCGGCGGAACATGGAAATGTTCGAGCGCGCCTTCTCGATGTTCGCGCCGTTCGCGCGGCGCGAGGCTGACGGCGAGGTCGAGACGGAAGCGGGAAAGTCCGCGCCGAAGACCGGCGATATCGACGACTTGAAGCGCCAGCTCGACGAAATGCAGAAGAAAGTCGACAAGCTGAGCGGCGGCGGCGCGTAAGGCTATTGTAAGTCGCGGGAGTGCGTGTCGGCCGACACTCCGCGCTTTTCTCTGCGGCGTGGAGTGGCGGCCCTGTCTGAAGACCTTCCGGCAATCGCTCGCGGACTTTTGCAATTCGGCGACGCCGACGATTTCGCGCGCATGTTGTCGTCGCTGGTCAGGGCTTCGCATGAATTTGTGGGCGTCGCCGATCTGGAAGGCAACGCCCTGTTCGTCAATGAAGCCGGTCTCAAGCTCGTTGGATTGAAGGATTTGGACGCCGTGCACGCGACACGGATTATCGACTATTTCGCCGCGGAAGATCGCGCCAAGGTTCTGCGCGAGGTCATACCGGCCGCGCGCGACACCGGCTTTTGGGAGGGCGAACTCAAGTTTCGAAATTTCGCGACCGGCGCGGCCATTCCCGTGCTCTACAATATCTTTCCGGTGCGTGGTTCGTCGGACGCCATCGTCGCCTACGGCACGGTGACGCGTAATCTCAGTGAAAGCAAGCTTGCGGACGAGCGGTCTCATTGGCTGGGCTCGATTGTTGAATCCAGCGATGACGCCGTCGTCAGCAAGAACCTCGATGGCATCATCGCTAGCTGGAACAAAGGCGCGGAGCGCGTGTTCGGCTATACCGCCGAAGAGGCGATAGGCCGCCCGATCACCATTGTCATTCCGGAGGATCGGCTAAACGAAGAAGTCGAGATACTCCGCCGGATCGGGCGCGGCGAACGTATCGATCACTTCGAGACCATTCGGCGGCGCAAGGACGGGACCTTGTTCCCGATTTCGCTGACGGTCTCCCCGGTCAAAAACGCCGAAGGCAGAATTATCGGCGCCTCGAAGATCGCGCGGGATATTACTGAGCAAAGACAAAGCCGGGAACAAATCGCGACGCTCGCCCGCGAGGTCGAGCATCGCGGCAAGAACCTGTTGGCGAGCGTGCAGGCGATTGTGAATCTTTCGCGAGCCGATACCATGCAAGGCCTCAAAGACGCGATTGAAGGACGCATCCAGGCGCTCGCGAACGTTCAGTCGCTGTTCGTCGAGTCGCGCTGGGTTGGCGCGGAATTGTCGGCGATAGCGGCTCGCGAACTTGCTCCTTACGGCGCGGCGGACAAAAAGCGGGTGCGCATTGAAGGACCATCGATCCTATTGGAGCCGACCGCCGCGCAAGCCGTCGCCGTAACTCTACACGAGCTTGCGACCAATGCCGCCAAATACGGATCGCTGTCCGTACCCGAGGGCCAACTTGATTTGACCTGGCAGCGCGGCGCCGGCGGTGAAATCATCCTTCGTTGGGCGGAAGTGGGCGGTCCGGCGATGCAAAAGCCGGGCCGGCAAGGCTTTGGCGGCCGGGTTATCAAACAAATGACCGCACAGTTGCACGGTAAGGCCGAATTTGACTGGCGCCCGCAGGGGCTGATTTGTGAAATGACCGTGCGGGCTTAAAGGCGCGAGCCTTTATGTACGCCGCCACGTGACGCCGAGCGTGCCTGTATGAGCTGGCGCCGAAGAGCGGCTAGACGTGGACAGGTCCGCGCGCATCGGGCACACTTATCGGCAGGCGGGAGCGCCGTCGAAGCGCCCGGCAGCAACAAAAACAAGAATTCCAATTGGGAGGCTTTGACCATGAAATTTCGTGGGTTGGCAGCCGCTTTAGTCGCCGGTGCCGGCGTCCTTGGTTCATTTGCGAGCAGCGCCACAGCGCAAGACGACAACGTCTTCAAACTGGCCTTCGTCGCCTTTCTCTCCGGGCAGGCAGCTGAATCGTTCGGCAAGCCGGCCGTGCAGGGCGCCAAGGCCGTCATCGATGCCCTCAATGCCGGAAGCCTGCCCAAACCCTACGACAAGGTCGGTTTCGGCGGCTTGAAAATCGAAGTTCAGCTCATCGATGAGGCGGGCGGCGCGACCAAACAAGTCGAGGAGTTGCGCAACGCCTTCGAGCGCGACCATGTCGATGCGGTCTTGGGTTATGTCAGCTCGGGTGATTGTTTGGCGGTCTCGCCGGCGGCCGAAGAACTCAAGAAGCTTCTGGTTCTCTTTGACTGCGGCACGCCCCGCATCTTCGAGGAAAACAAGTTCAAATACGTCTTTCGCACCGCCGCCCATGGCGCGATGGATAACGTCGCTATGGCCCGCTACCTGGTAAAGCGCGGCATTAAGGTCGCCGATGTCGGCGCCATGAATCAAGATTACGCCTGGGGTCAGGACTCCTGGAAAGATTTCAAGGGTAGCCTCGCGCAACTTGAACCGGAGGCAAAAACGAAAGTCGAGCTTTGGCCGAAATTCGGCGCCGGCCAGTACGGCACCGAAATTTCGACCCTGCTGCAGGAAAATCCAGCGCTGATCTATTCAAGCCTGTGGGGCGGCGATCTGCAGGCGTTTGTGCTGCAAGCAGCGCCTCGCGGGCTGATGAAAGATCGCGTGGTGGTCTTAAGCGCCTCCGATCACGTACTGCCGCCGCTGGGCAACAAAATGCCGGACGGCGTCATTGTCGGGGCACGCGGCTCCAACGGCCAATTCGCTGAGAAAAGTCCGATCAACGATTGGTACGTCGCGACGCTCGCTGCCGCGTATCCGGGACTCATTCCGGTGCAGCCGCATTACCGCGCCGCGCAAGGCCTGCTTGGGCTTAAAACCGCGATCGAAAAGGCGATGGCCGCCAATGGCGGCAAAAAGCCGACCAGCGATGAGATGGCGGCGGCCATGGTCGGCATCGAATGGGACGCACCGCCCGGCCATATTAAGCTTGCGCTCGGCGACGGGCATCAGGCCGTCCAGTCGAATGCTGCTGGGCGTTCGAAATGGGATCCGGACGCCAAGATGGTGCGCCTGGTCGACATCGAACACTTTGCCGCCGAGTGCGTGAACCCCCCGCCCGGCGTCAAGGCGGCCGATTGGATCGCGCAGGGTTTCCCTGGCGCAAAATGCGACTGAGCGACACCACCCGCCGCAAAGAATGAGCGCGAAACTTGCGGCAGCGATCTTGATCGACGGCGTCATCGACGCGTCGTGGCTCTTCATCGTGGCGGTCGGACTGACACTCGTCTTCGGTGTGCTCAATATTCTGAACTTCGCGCACGGCAGTCTGTTCGCGGTCGGCGCCTATGCGGCGGCGAGCGCGGTCGGCTGGTATTACGGCGGCGAACTTGGGCCGCCGTTTCTCGGCTATCTCCTGATGCTCGGCTCAGCGCTCGCGGTCGCGCTGATTTTGGGACCGCTCTTAGAGCGCGGCGTCCTGCGTTTCTTTTATCGTCGCGACGAAGTCGTGCTGGTGCTCGTCACCTATGCGCTTTTCCTTATCTTGGAGGACGCCACCAAGCTGATTTGGGGCGCTGAAGCCTACTACGCATCGGAGCCTTACGCGCTTCTCGGCAACGTCTCATTCTTTGGCCTGAGCTATGTCGGCTACGATTTTGCGTTGATCGGACTGGCGCTGATCGTCGGTCTGCTGCTTTGGTTCGGGATCAACCGCACCGTCAGCGGTAAAATCGTTTTGGCGGTCATCCATGACCGCGACATCAGCCGCGCCATGGGGGTCAACGTCAGCCGTGTGTTCGCATTGGCCTTCATGCTCGGCGTCTTTCTCGCGGCGCTTGGCGGCGCTTTCACCGCGCCGAAGATTTCGGTGCAGCCCGGCATCGGCATCACCGTGATCCTGCTCAGCTTCGCCGTGGTGGTGATCGGCGGTCTCGGAAGCGTTGAGGGCGCGGCCGCCGCCGCGCTTTTTGTCGGCTTCGCCCGTGCCGCCGCCATCCATCTTGTGCCTTGGGCGGAGCTGTTCATCGTTTATCTGGTCATGGCGCTGGTGCTGGCATTTCGCCCCGAGGGCCTGTTCCAGCGCATGTCGGCACGGAAGATCTAAATGGCCGGCATCGTCGGCACGCTCGCCGCGGCCGTGATTGCATTCGCGGTGTTGGCGGTCGCCGGCTATGCAATGCCGAACTGGCTCGTGCTCGTCGCCACTTTGGCTTTCGCCAAGGGATTGGTGGCGCTCGGGATCGTCGTGCTGATGCGCGGCGGGCTGGTCTCCTTCGGCCAAGGCACCTTTTATTGCGCCGGGGCCTATGCCGCCGGGATGGCGATGCGCAGTTTTGGGATCGGCGATGCTGCACTTCTCGTGGCGCTTGGCGCTATCGCCGGGCTGATCCTGGGCGCGATCATTGCGCCGCTGCTCGCCGGCTATCGCGGCATCTTTTTCGCGACATTGACGCTTGCCCTGTCGATGATCGTCTATGGCATTCTCAACAAGACTTATTCGCTGGGCGGCTCCGACGGCTTGAACCTCCATGCGCCGCGCTTCTTTGGCTATCAGCCGGCGGGATCGCAAAATGCCGGTTACGCGCTGTTTCTCTTTACCAGTCTGGTCACCGTCATTGCGGCGGCGTTGTGCCGAATTCATTTCGACTCAGTGCGCGGACTGCTGTCGCACGCCGCGCGCGACAACGAGATTCGCGTCGAGTATCTCGGCGCCTCGGTGCGATGGGTCAACGGTATCAATTTCGTAATTGCCGCGGCTCTCGGCGGTATCGGCGGTGCGCTGTCGGCGCTCTCACTCGGCCATATCGACCCCGATTTCGCGTTCTGGACGACGTCGGGCGAATTTGTGTTTCTCGCCATTCTCAGCGGCTATATGAGCGTGGCCGCGGTGTTCGTCGCCGCAATTCTCCTGGAATTGGTGCGCTCCTTTTCCAGCCAATATTTTCCGAACACGTGGCAAGGCGCGCTCGGCGTCTTCCTCTTACTGATCATTCTCTTCCTGCCCGGCGGGCTCGGCTCGCTGCCGCTGCGCTTGCGTCCGAGCCGGGCCAAATCGGCGCGCGCGTCGATGGAAAAATCCAAATGACCGCGCTCCTTGAGACCATCGGTCTGCGAAAAGCCTTCGGCGCCGTGATCGCCGCGAGCGATATTTCGATCGCGGTTGAGCGCGGCCAGAAGCTCGGCCTCATCGGCAATAACGGTGCGGGCAAGACCACCTTCATCAACCTCGTTACCGGTCATCTCAAGCCCAACGCCGGCCGCGTCATGCTCGACGGTAAGGACATTACCGGCGTTGCCCCCCGCCAGGTTCGCCGCGACGGGGTCAGCCGCTCCTTCCAGATCCCGCAGCTTTTCACCAGTTTGACGCTGGACCAGAATTTGCTCCTGGCGCTCGCCATTTTGCGCAAAGAAGGAATGTCATCGTGGCAGCCGGCACGCTCGGATGCCGGGATCGCCGAGCTCGATGATCTGCTCGGCCGTTTCCGCTTGCGCGAATATCGCGAGCATACGATCGCCGTGTTGCCCGGCGGCGTGCGCAAGCTCGTCGATGTCGCCATGGCGGTCACGTGCCGGCCCAAGCTTTTGCTGCTCGACGAGCCGACCAGCGGCGTCGCGGCGGAAGAAAAATTTCTGCTGATGGACGTGATCATGCACGCCATCGAAGGCACCGAAACGACCGTGCTGTTCGTCGAGCACGACATGGACATCGTCGGCCGTTACGCCGATCGCGTGCTCGCCTTCTATGCCGGCCGCATCATCGCCGACGGCGACCCCGGTGCGGTGCTGAGCAACGAAGAAGTGCAGCGTTACGTGACCGGAGGCGCGGCGTGAGCCCGCTGCAAATCGAAACGTTATGCGTCAAGCTGCAGTCAGTCGAGGTATTGCGGGGCGTCAGCCTTAAGCTCGCGCCCGGCGAGATGATCGGCCTTCTTGGCCGCAACGGCGCCGGCAAAACCACGACCCTGCGCGCGGTGATGGGGCTGGTCGCGGCGAGCGGCGGGCGAATTACCTTTGGCGGCGAGAACCTGCTGGCGCTGCCGACGCATCGCCGCGCTGCGCTCGGCATCGGTTACATGCCGGAGGATCGGCGGCTCATCCCGCAGCTCACGGTGCAGGAGAACGTTCTGTTGCCCGGTTGGGTCACCCGGGGCGTCGATGCCGCCGCCCGCCTCGATTTCGTCTATGGCCTGATGCCGGAAGTCGCGGCGATGCGGGATCGCAAGGCGATGGCGTTAAGCGGTGGCCAGCAGAAACTTGTGGCGCTGGCGCGCGCGCTCATCGTCGGCACGCGTCTCCTGCTGCTCGACGAGCCCTTCGAGGGCGTCGCTCCGGCGCTGTCGCGGCGCCTCGCCGAAGTCATCGGCCTGCTGCGCGGTCAGCACGTCGCCGTGTTGATCGCGCAATCCGACCTCAATCATACCATCAGTTTGCTTGATCGAGAGTACCGCATCGAGCGCGGCGCCAATCGTTAGCGGTTGTCGCGCTTGGCCTTAAGCGAAATTCAGCTCAATTGGCCTGTTGCGCCAAAGCCCCGAGCCACGGCCGCTCCGTGGTGGCAAGTCCGACCAACGCGCCTTGCAGATAATTGCAGCCCCACTCTTCCAGAAGCTTGGCGGCGCGCTCGTCCTGCACCCATTCGGCGACGGTAGCGAGATTGAGCCTTTGGCCCAACTCAACAAGGGTGCGCACGAAAGCGCGATCATCGTCCGAGCGCAGCATGTTCTGCACAAAAGCGCCGTCGATCTTGACCATGTCGACGCCGAGCTTGCGCAGGTTGCGGAACGAGGTGAAGCCGGCGCCAAAATCGTCGACGGCGATGCGGCAGCCGAGGTCTTTAGCGCGGACGACAAAGCCGCGCGTATAATCGATGTCGCTGATTGCGGCGCTTTCGGTGATCTCGATAATGAGACGCTCGGCGATGCCGGCATGCGCGCGCAGCAGCGATTCCAACCCCACCCACCAGTCCGGGTCGGTGGTCGAACCGGGCGAAGCGTTGACGCTCGCCTGCAATGACGGCGCGCCAGCCATTTCTTCGATCACAAGTTCGAGCACGCGGTGATCGAGGAGCCGCACCAGCCCCAAGCGCTCGGCAACAGGAACGATTTCGTTCGCACCCAGCAAGCCGCCGTCGGAGCGGTGCACCCGCATCAGGCATTCGTAGAAGGCCGGCCGCCGGTCGCGTGCGGTGACGACCGGTTCATAGGCGAGAAAAATGCGCCGCTCGTTGAGCGCGGCGACGATTTCATCCGTGGCGCGGACGTTTTCGCGCCGTTGCGCCTCGCGTTCGAGATTCGGATGATAGGCGAGAAATGAACCGCGTTGCTTGCTCTTGGCGGCACCGAGCGTCTCCTCGGCGCGCGCCAGCACTTCGGCCACTGTGCGGGCATGGCGCGGTGCGATGACCCCGCCAATGCTCACGGTGACGGCGATCGGGCCAGTGCTGGTCGCGATCAATTCGTCGCGCACGCCGGCGAGCAAGCGTTCGGCCGCGACGTTCATGTCGTCAGGCGTGCAATCGTGGAGCACGATGCCGAACTTGTTGCCGGCATAGCGGCCAAGCGTGTCCTTGCCGCGCGTCAGCTTGCGCATGCGTTTTCCAAGCGCGGCGATGGCTTCGTCGGCGATGTCGAAGCCGTACGACTCGTTGAGGCGCGCGAGATTATCGATGGCCACCAAAAAAAAGCCGCACGACGAGCGAAATCGCGTCGCCTCGTCCAACGTCTTTTGCAAAATCTCGACGAGATAGTGGCGGTTCGGTTCGCCGGTGAGCTCGTCGCAGCGCGCCAGTAGGCTCAACTGATGCTCGCGTTCATGGCGCTCGTTGATGACCCGGACTATTCCCTGGGCGCGCATCGGCTTGCCGTCGCCGCCGGCAAACCAGCGGCCGCAATCCTCAATCCAGAGTTTGTTTTCCGCTGCGGGATCGGGCCGGATGCAATATTCGAGGCGATAGAAAACACCGTGGCCTTGGTCGCGCTCCTTTACCTGAAACACTGCGTCGAAACGGCTCGTTCCGCTATCGGCGTCGATGAGATGTGCGTAACCGCGACCGCTCGATATTTTCTCCGCGTCCGCGCCGCGGAGAACCTCGCCGGCATTGCTGCTCCAGACGAGGTGGTCGCTGCGGATGTCCCAGACATAAGCGGCCTCGCCGACGGAAGCCAAGATGTCGGCGGTATTGAGCGGCGCGGCGGCTCGGCCGCCGTCAACTTCGCCATCGTTGCCGGTGCGGGCGGAAAGAACCGCACTATTCGGATTTTTTTCCCGAACGTCGCCCGCCACGTCGCCCTCTTACGGGTTCGCCGCCTGCGTGCGCTGCGCAGACGGGCCATTGGGCAAGTTACCGAAATGGCCTAAAGAATTCGCAAATCCAAAGGGCCCGAATCTGCCGATCAGTAGCGCATTTTTAGGCCGTTCGCTCCGTTTGCACCTCGATCTGGCGCTGCGACGAGCGGATGCTGACAATAAAACCGACCAGCACGTCGACGAGCCCGATCATGGTCAACAAAAAGAAAGTCGACGTTCCTGCCTGCTGCACCAGCAGAAACTCGACCAGCATGGCAATGAATAGCGCCATCGCCAAAATGTGATCGACAATCGAACGCATGCCCATGCGCGTCGATTTGATCATCTCGACCGCGAGCAGAAGAATGGCAAAGGCGAGCAGCAAATCTTCCCAGGTCAGTACCCAATCCTGGCCGGACATCATGTGCACGGTCGCAACCGGCGTGGTCCAGCCCACGCCGGGCGTAAGAAACGCGATCATGTTGTAGATGACGAACGGTATCAGGAGGAGCGGAAAGCCAATCAGGAACATGGCGCGCCTCCGGTCGCGAAAGTCAGGCCTCGGTCTTCTTGTTCAGGACCTGCCGGCCGCGATACATCCCGGTTTTGAGATCGATATGGTGCGGGCGGCGCAGCTCGCCGGAATCCTTGTCCTCGATATAGGACGGCCGCTTCAGCGCATCGGCGGATCGCCGCATGCCGCGGCGCGACGGCGACGTTTTTCTTTTCGGTACGGCCATGACAATCTCCTACGGAAGCCGGGCTTATAGAAGAACAATGCCGGTAACGCTAGGGGGCTTGGCGGCGGATGCACGCATCCTGCGCGGGATAGCTCGCGGCGCGGTTTTCGTACACGCCCGCGAGCCGGCGCACTAGCGCGCTGGGGGTTCGCGCGCTGCGGCGGAACGGGTTCGGAAGGATGGCGGCGAGTTCCGCGGATTCCCGCGCTGTCAGGTCGTGGGCCGACTTGCCGAACGCCCAGCGTGCCGCCGCTTCAGCGCCGAATTGGTCGCGAGGGCCCCACTCGACAATATTGAGATAGATTTCCAGGACCCGGCGCTTTGGCAGCACCAAGTTAATCCAGATCGCGAGCGGAATTTCCAGCGCCTTGCGCACGAAACTGCGCCCCTGCCACAGGAACAGGTTCTTGGCGGTCTGTTGCGTGATGGTAGAGCCACCCCGCGCCTCCGCGATATCCTCGTCGGCTTGTTGCAGGGCCTCGCGTACGCCGCTGAGGTCGATGCCGTGGTTGTGGCAAAAGCTCGCGTCTTCGGCGAGGATCACGGTGATCGGCAATGTAGGCGCGATGCGGCCGATGGGGACGAAAGTGCGCTCAACCCGGCCGCCGCTCGCCCAGCGCCACAGCATCGGCGTCGAAACAGGATCGACGAACCGATAGAACGGGGCGATCAGATAGGGCAACGCCAGCAGCACGACAAGGATGACGGCCAGAACCAGAAACAGGCGTCGGGCGACCCGCATGGGCGTTTGCGCTTAGTTTCGCGCGTAGCCGATCAGCGGCCTCTTCTTGCGTCCGAGCAGGATGAGGAACATGGAAACGACCCCGAGCACGATCCAGGTCGGCAGATCGAAAATCGTCTGCAGGAACGGATCCCAGGCCCACATCGCGTTCCGCTTCAGCCAGGCTTGCGCCAGATTGAGGCTATCCTGATCGACGATCGCCCAGACGTCGCCGACTTTGATATAGACTAGATGCTGGTTGGCGATCGACTTGGTGCCGTCATAGACCAGGAAGAAAAACGCGGTCGCCAGCAAGCAAAGTCCGAGGAAACGCAGCAGAAATCTGATCATGGTGATACGGAAGCTGACGCCGCGGCGGACGGCTCGCAGGCATTACCCTTCCTTGCGCGCTTATTCAATGCGGCATGGCTGCATCGTGTTCTCAAATAGCGCGCCCGCGGCGCTCTCTTGAGCAAGGGCCGCCGGTTCCGCTAACGTTTGGGCAATGCCGCGCGCGATTGTTGCGTGCGGCGATAAGGATGTGAAATGGCTTCGAAATCCGGCGAGCGCGGCAACCGGCCGACCTTCACCGATCAGGAAGCGTTGCTGTTCCACAGCCAAGGCCGCCCCGGCAAGCTCGAAGTCGTGGCGACGAAGCCGATGGCGACGCAGCGCGACCTTTCGCTCGCCTATTCGCCCGGCGTCGCCGTGCCGGTGCTGGCCATCGCTGAGGATGAAAGCCGCGCCTACGATTACACCACCAAGGGCAATTTCGTCGCCGTGATTACCAACGGCACCGCCATCCTCGGGCTGGGAAATCGCGGCGCGCTTGCGGCGAAGCCGGTGATGGAAGGCAAGTCGGTATTGTTCAAGCGCTTCGCCGACGTCGATTCCATCGATCTCGAAGTTTCGACGGAAGATACGGACGCCTTCGTCGATTGCGTCAAGCTCTTGGGGAAGAGCTGGGGCGGCATCAATCTCGAAGACATCAAGGCGCCGGAATGTTTCATCATCGAGCAAAGGCTGCGCGAACTTTTGGACATTCCGGTTTTCCACGACGATCAGCACGGCACCGCGATCATCGCCGCCGCCGGGCTGATTAATGCGCTTGAGCTGACCGGCCGCGAGATCAAGACGACGAAGCTCGTCTGCAACGGCGCCGGCGCCGCGGGCGTCGCTTGTTTGGAATTATTGCGCGCCATCGGCTTTCGTCCTGAAAACCTCGTTCTCTGCGACACTAAGGGCGTGATCTATGAAGGCCGCCGCGACGGCATGAACCAGTGGAAGTCGGGTTTTGCCGTCAAAACCAAGGCGCGCACGCTGGCCGAGGCGCTTGAGGGCGCCGATGTGTTCTTCGGTCTCTCGGTGAAGGGCGCGATGACGCAGGACATGGTGAAGTCGATGGCCGAGAAGCCGATCATCTTCGCCATGGCTAATCCCGATCCGGAGATCACCGTCGAGGATGTGGCCGCAGTGCGCTCTGACGCCATCATGGCGACGGGCCGATCCGACTATCCCAACCAGATCAACAATGTGCTGGGCTTTCCCTACATTTTCCGCGGCGCGCTCGATGTGCGTGCGCGGGCGATCAATATGGAGATGAAGATCGCCGCGGCCCGTGCGCTTGCCGCGCTCGCGCGCGAAGACGTGCCCGACGAAGTGGCGGCGGCCTATGGCGCTCGGCCGAAATACGGGCCGGATTACATCATCCCGGTGCCGTTCGATCCGCGCCTGATTTCGTCCGTGCCGCCCGCGGTGGCGCAGGCGGCGATGGATTCGAAAGTCGCTCGGCGGCCGATTGTCGACATGGACGCCTACCGCGAGCAATTGCGTACGCGGCTCGATCCGATCGCCGGCGTGTTGCAGCGTGTGTTTCAGAACGTGCGCCGGCAGCCGCGCCGCGTCGTCTTTGCCGAAGGCGAAGAGGAGCAGGTGATCCGTGCCGCCGCCTCCTTTGTGCAGCAGGGGCTCGGCTCGGCGCTGCTCGTCGGCCGCGAGCCGCGCGTCCGCGAGACCGCGCACGCCGCCGGCGTCGAGCTCGGCCAAGGCATCGAGGTGATCAACGCGGCTTTGTCGTCGCGCAATGCCGCCTATGCCGCCTACCTCTACGAGCGGCTGCAGCGCCAAGGCTATTTACAGCGCGATTGCCAGCGGCTGATCAACACCGACCGCAACCACTTCGCGTCCTGCATGGTGGCGCTCGGCGACGCTGACGCCATGGTCACTGGCGTTACCCGCAATTTCTCGGTGGCGCTCGACGACATCCTGCGCTGTATCGATCCAAAGCCGGGGCATCGGGTGATGGGCGTCTCGCTGGTGCTGGCGCGCGGCCGCACCGTGCTAGTCGCCGACACCGCCGTGACCGAAATGCCCGACGCCGGCGAGATTGCCGATATCGCCGTCGAGGCGGCGCGCGTGGCGCGGGCGCTCGGTTACGAGCCGCGGCTGGCGCTCCTTGCGTATTCCACTTTCGGTCATCCGCCTGGTGAACGCTCGGCGCGGGTCCAGGAGGCGGTGCGGCTTCTCGACAAGCGGCGCGTCGATTTCGAATATGACGGCGAGATGGCGGCCGACATCGCGCTGAACATGGAACTGCGCGAGGCTTATCCGTTCTGCCGCTTGTCCGGCCCTGCCAATGTCTTGATCATGCCGGCGTTCCACTCGGCCTCGATCTCGACCAAGCTGCTGCGGGAATTGGGCGGTGCGACCGTGATCGGGCCCATTCTGGTCGGGCTCGACCGCTCGGTGCAAATTGTCACGCTGTCGGCCAACGATGCCCAGCTCGTCAACATGGCGGCGCTCGCCGCCTATAATGTGAGCGGCTAGTGGCCCGCTCCACTGACGCCCAGCGTCCCTTAACCATCCGCGTTAAAACGCGGCGACCGATTCACGCCCCCGAAACCACTCGCGGTTAATTGGTTTCCCGTCACCCAGTGAGGCGGTTCAGAAGTCCGCATCATTTTTGCCGGCACTTTTATCATGCGGACTTCTGAACCAAAGCCACACTAGATCAACAGGTTTGCTAGTGGCCCTTTGATTCCGAAGTTCGCACATGAGATTGCCGCTTGGTCGTGCGAACTTCGGAATCGGGACACTAGGAAGACGGGAGTTGCGCAAAGTGACTGGGTCCCCGCCGCTCGCGCTCGAAATTCACGGGCTTGTCAAACACTTTACGCGCCCTGCCGTTGACGGGCTCGATCTCGCGGTCCGTTGCGGCGAATTCTACGCGCTGCTCGGTCCGAACGGCGCCGGCAAGACGACGACGCTGCGCATGATCGCAGGCTTGATCCAGCCCGACGCCGGCTCGATCCGCGTCGACGGCGTCGACGCGCTCGACGATCCGGTCGCCGCCAAGCGGCTGATCGCCTGGGTGTCCGACGAGCCGATGATCTATGACAAGCTCACCCCGGAAGAATATCTCGACTTTGTCGCCGGCCTTTGGGCGGTCGAGCCGAAGCTCGCCGCGTCGCGCGCCGGCGAATTGTTCGATTGGCTCGGACTAGCCGCGCACGCGCGCGAACGCTGCGAAGGTTTTTCCAAGGGCATGCGCCAGAAGGTGGCGCTTGCCGGCGCGCTGGTGCATGACCCGCGCCTGATCATTCTCGACGAGCCGCTCACCGGTCTCGATGCCGGCTCCGCGCGTCAAGTCAAGAGCGTGCTGCGCGAGCGCGTCCTTGCCGGCGGCACCGTCATCATGACCACGCACATTCTGGAAGTCGCCGAACGCATGGCCGACCGTATCGGCGTCATCGCGCATGGCCGGCTTCTTGCCGAGGGCACACTTGCCGAATTGCGGCGGCTGGCCGCCGGCGCCGACGTCAATGAAGGTGCCGCTGATTTGGCGAGCCTCGAAGATACCTTCCTCGCGCTCGTCGCCGACGCCGCGCTTCCGGCCGAAGCGGCATGAAGTTTTTCTTTAGCGTGCGATAATGACCCAAGCCGGCAGCGCGGTATGGTTTGCCCGCCACGAGTCGCGGCTCGCCTGGCGCGACTTTGTCTCGATGATGACGGCGGGACGCCGGACGCGCGCCCGCAAGATCGCGATCGGTTTTGCGGTCTTCGTCATCATCATGCACGCCATCGCCTATTTGGTGGTCGGCGGCTACGCCGCCGCGCCGGTCGATCAGCAACTGTTGATCGGGGTTACGGCCTCGCTTTTGCTGTCGTGGCTTTTGATGATCTCGCAGGCGATGGAATCGATGACGCGCGCCTTTTATACGCGCGCCGATCTCGATCTCATTCTCGCTTCACCGGTCGCTGCCGAGCGACTCTTCGCCGTGCGCATCGGCACCGTGGCGCTATCGGTCGCCGGGATGGCGCTGCCGCTCGCTGGGCCGTTCATCAACATGCTGGCCTGGCGCGGCGGAGCGCATTGGCTCGGCGCTTATGGCGTCATTCCCGCCATGGGCGCGACGGCTGCGGCCTTCGCGGTGCTCGCCACCGCCGCTTTGTTTCGTCTGATCGGTCCGAAACGCACGCGCTTCGTCGCGCAGATAATCGCCGCCATCATCGGCGCCGCCTTCGTCATCGGGTTGCAGGTCGCGGCCATCCTCTCTTACGGGACCTTGTCGCAGGCGAGCGTGCTGCACTCGGACGCGCTGCTGGCGCTCATGCCGGGAGAGGACAGCGTGCTGTGGTGGCCGGCGCACGCCGTGCTCGGCGATGTTCGCGCGCTCATCGTCCTGCTGGCGCTGGGATTTGCCGCGCTTGCCGCCGCTATCTTGATTGTCGCGCCGCGCTTTGGCGCCTACGCGGTGGCCGCGGCCAGCGCCGATGCCGCACCCTCGGCCCGCGCGCGGCGTCCGAGCGCTTTGCGGGCCGCATCACCGCGGCGCGCACTGCGCCGCAAGGAATGGATTCTGCTGCGCCGCGATCCTTGGCTGCTCTCGCAGACGCTGATGCAGATGCTTTATCTCCTGCCGCCGGCGCTGATGCTGTGGCGGAGTTTTGCCGCGCAGTCTCCCGGCGGCGCGCTTAATCTTCTCGTCCCTGTACTGGTCATGGCGGCGGGCCAGCTCGCCGGCGGGCTCGCCTGGCTGACCATCTCCGGAGAGGATGCGCCCGATCTCGTCGACACCGCGCCGATTCCCCCGGGCTTTGTCCTGAGCGCCAAGATCGAGGCGGTGCTTGCAGTCATTGCCATCGTGTTCGCGCCCTTGATTGCCGTTCTCGCCGTCGCGTCGCCCTGGCACGCAATGCTGACGCTCGCCGGCGTTGTCGCCGCCTCGGCATCGGCGACCGCGATTCAGCTTTGGTTCCGCACTCAGGCGAAAAGGAGTCAATTCCGCAGGCGCCAGGTGTCATCGCGCGTTGCCACCTTTGCCGAGGCGTTTTCCTCCATCGCCTTTGCGGCGACCGCTGCGATCGCAGCCGTGAGCCTGCTGCTCGCCATTGTGCCGGGCATCATTGCGCTCGCCGTCGTCGCCGGCGCCCGTTATTTGAGTCCGCGGAAGTAATCTCGTCATTCCGGAAACCGCGCAGCGGTTGTCCGGAATCCATAATCACGGTTCGTGCAGATATTCACTCGCAGGGCTTATGGATTCCGGGCCGTCGGGCTGCGCCCGAGTCCCGGAATGACGGATCGCTTACCCCGCCGTCGACGCCACTACGAGCACGGCGATCTCGCCGACCTGTTCGAGCGTGCCACACACATCGCCGGTCTGCCCGCCGATCTGCGCCGCGCTCAAGCGGGCGATGATCGCAAGCACGATGGCCAGAACAATCGCCGTTACCGCCGCTGGCGCAAAGCCGATGCAGCCGATGAGGATGAGAAAACCGAGGACCGCTCCGGCCGCGGCGGTCTCGCGCGAGGGCGAGCCTGCGGCATGCGACAAGCCCTCGCTGCGCGCCGGCGGCAGAAAGAACATCAATAGCGGCAACAGCGAGCGCGCGGCGGCATGCGCGCCGATCAGCGCTGCCGCCACCGCCGCAGGATCAGCGAGGCTCGCGAGCGCGCCGATGCGAATAATAAACGATAAAATCAACGCGCAGACGCCGTAGGTGCCGATACGGCTGTCCCGCATGATGGCAAGTTTGTCTTCGCGGGTCGTGCCGCCGCCGAATCCGTCGGCGGTGTCGGCAAGGCCGTCCTCGTGCAGTGCGCCGGTTACACCGAGCGTCGCCGCCACCGCGAGCGCCGCCGCCGGCCAGGGTGGCAAACCGGCGCGCGCCGCCACCACATAGATCACCGCGCCGATGACGCCGACGACGAAGCCGGCGAGCGGAAACGCCCAGGCGGCGCGCGCGATTTCGCCGTCCGCGAACGGGCGCGAGTGCGCAAGCGGTAGCCGCGTGCAAAACAGGACGCTGACAGAGAGATCGTGAGCGCGCGCGCCAATCCACGCGTTCCAGGAATGAGTAGGATCGCCACCCGCGCCGTAAGCCATGGCCCGTGCCCGTCCCGGCGAATCTCCTTCCCGGCGGGAAGGAGAAGATTCGCGGCAGCATAGCAAATTTGCTAGAGCGGGCGACCTGCAAAACTTCATCGAGAAATGCCATGCCGCGTTTTACGTCTTTGGCCGACCTGCGCGCCCTTTGCCTCGACCTGCCGGGCGGACATCCGGCCGCGAGCGCGGCCGTTGCGGCGCGCGAAGACCACCTCACCAAGCCGCCGAAAAGCCTCGGCCGGCTTGAGGATTTGACCGCTTTCCTCGCCCACTGGCAGGGCCACGCGCCGCCGCGGCTTGACCGCGCCGAGATCCTCGTCTTCGCCGGCAATCACGGCGTCACCGCGCAGGGCGTCTCCGCCTATCCGGCCGAAGTCACGGTGCAGATGGTGGCGAATTTTTCCGGAGGCGGCGCAGCCATCAATCAGCTCGCGCGCACTGCCGGGGCGAACCTGCGTGTCATTCCGCTGTCGCTCGAGCAACCGACCGCCGATTTCACGGAAAAGCCGGCGATGAGCGACGACGAATTCCTCGCCGCAGTAGCAGCCGGCTACGATGCGGTTTCGCCGGGCGATCTCGTCATCCTCGGCGAGATGGGCATCGGCAACACCACCGCCGCGTCGGCGCTCGCCGCGGCTTTGTTCGGCGGTCGTGGCCTGCGCTGGGCCGGCCGCGGCACTGGCGTCGACCACGACGGTTTGCAGAGAAAACGCGCGGTCATCGATCAAGCGCTCGCCCGTCACGCCGGGATCTTGAACGATCCGCTGCGAGTGGCCGCGGCGCTTGGCGGCCGCGAGCTTGCCGCGATTCTCGGCGCGACGTTGGCCGCGCGGCGGCAGAACATCCCGGTGATTCTCGACGGCTTCGTCTCCACCGCCGCGGTCGCGCCGCTCTACAAGCTCCGCACCGATACTTTGGCGCATGCCCTTGCCGGCCACGTGTCCGCCGAGGCAGGACATCGCGCGCTGCTCGAGGAGCTGAACTTGAAGCCGATCCTGGATCTCAACATGCGGCTCGGTGAAGCTTCCGGCGCCGCCACGGCCTTGTTGATCCTACGCGCCGCGCTCGCCTGCCACACCGGCATGGCGACCTTCGCCGAAGCCGGCGTTTCAGACAAACCGGCGGAGGAGGGGACGGAGAAGCAGGCCGGGTAGTCTTGTCATTGCGACAGAAGCGAAGCAATCCAGGGCGGCTTGCAAGTATCTGGATTGCCTCGTCGCTTTGCGCCTCGCAATGACAAGGCGCCGCTAGATGCGGCCTACATAAACGCCTGGATGCCGGTTTGCGCGCGGCCGAGGATCAGCGCGTGAATATCGTGCGTGCCTTCGTAAGTGTTGACGGTCTCGAGGTTACAGAGCACGCGCATGACGTGGAATTCGTCGGCAATTCCATTGCCGCCGTGCATGTCGCGGGCAAGCCGCGCCACATCGAGCGCCTTGCCGCAATTGTTGCGCTTCAACAGCGAAATCGCCGGCGGTGACGCGTTGCCCTGTTCGATCAGCCGCGACATGCGGAGCGCCGCGTGCAGGCCAAGCGTGATTTCGGTCTGCATGTCGGCGAGTTTTTTCTGGATGAGTTGATTGGCGGCGAGCGGCCGGCCGAACTGCTTTCTGTTTAGCACGTAGTCGCGGGCGCGGTGCCAGCAGAACTCGGCGGCGCCGAGCGCGCCCCAGGCAATGCCGGCGCGCGCGACATTGAGGCAGCCGAACGGGCCGGAGAGGCCGGCAACATTCGGCAAAAGATTTTCTTCCGGAACGACCGCGCCGTCGAGCACGATCTCGCCGGTGACGGACGCGCGGAGCGACAACTTGCCTTCGATCTTCGGCGTGGAAAACCCTTTGGTGCCGCGCTCGACAATAAAGCCGCGGATCTTGCCGTCGAGTTTCGCCCAGACCACCGCAATGTCGGCGACCGGTGAATTCGAGATCCACGTCTTCGCACCGGTCAGGCTATAGCCGTTCGCGACCTTCTCGGCCCGGGTCACCATCGATCCCGGATCGGAGCCGTGATCCGGTTCGGTCAAGCCGAAGCAGCCGACGAATTCGCCGGTCGCAAGCTTCGGCAGATATTTGCGCCGCTGCGCTTCCGAGCCGTAGGCATAGATCGGGTGCATGACGAGGGAGGATTGCACCGACATCGCCGAGCGGAAGCCGGAGTCGACCCGCTCGATCTCGCGCGCAATCAGGCCATAGGCGACGTAACCGAGGCCGGCGCCGCCGTAAGCTTCCGGGATGGTCGAGCCGAGGAGGCCGAGCTCGCCCATCTCGCGGATCACGGCCGGATCGTATTTCTCCTCGCGATAAGCGGTAAGCACGCGCGGGAACAGTTTCTCCTGGGCGTAATCGCGCGCGGTGTCGCGCACCATCCGCTCCTCTTCGGTCAATTCGCCTTCGAGATCGAGCGGATCCTCCCATTTGAAGGCGGCATCCTTGATCAGGACTGGTTTGCTCTCGCGCTTCTCCGCAAGCTGCGCCATGGCTCAACTCCTTGTTGGCTGGGAGCTTAGAACATTTTTACGCGCAGCGGAATTACGTCCCGGGCGCGGCGCATTGCACCGCGTCGGGGAAACGGAGTATCAAAACGCGACGCGCCCGTAGCTCAGCTGGATAGAGCGCTGCCCTCCGAAGGCAGAGGTCAGGGGTTCGAATCCCTTCGGGCGCGCCAGACCCGACGTTGCGGTCATACGACTAACAACAGATATGCAGCGCGGTAAGCCCGCGCTGCATATGGAATGTGCCTTATTTCTTGTCGGCAGGACGGCCGTAAGTCCCGACGAGGCTCGCCTTGGCGAGCGTGTGGAAGTGCACCTCGTAGCCGACGAGCGCCCCCGAACCGTTTGGATCCTGGACGAATCCGAGCTTGTCTTCATCGAGCGCGTACACCGTGAAGTGATAGTGATGCGGTTTGTCGCCCTTGGGCGGGCACGGGCCGCCGTAACCCGGCGCCCCGAAATCGGTGCGAGTCTGCATGGCGCCGGGCGGCAAGAGATTGGCCTTCGGATCGCCGGCGCCCTTTGGAATCGACGTGGTCGATGCCGGAAGGTTGACCACCACCCAGTGCCACCAGCCGCTGCCGGTCGGCGCGTCCGGATCGTAGACAGTGACGACGAAGCTCTTGGTCTCCTTCGGCGAGCCGCTCCAACTCAGCGACGGCGAAACATTGTCGCCGGTGCAGGTGAACGAATTGAACACCTGCGGGTTCTTGATGGTCGCGCCGTCGCTGACTTCCGCGCTGGTTAGCTTCATTCCCGCCTCGGCGGCCGTCGCCGCCAACGCGCCGAAAATCACAGCCACCGTCCCTAATGCCATTTTGTGCATCGTTTCCTCCCTTGGTTTGGGCGGAGGAAGCTAGCATGGGGATCGAAACTTGTCTTGGGGCGATTGCCCATTGGCGTTGTTTGATGACTGCCGCGGCCGGCGCTCCTTAATTGACCGCGCTATGATGCAAACGTAGAGTTGCGCGCAAAGAAAACGGACACGCGGTCAACGCGTGCAGTGGGGCAACGAAAATGAGGGAGGAATGAATGAAGCGGACTTTCATGCTTTTGGCCGCGGGTTTGGCGCTCGCGTTGACGCTCGGCGCGGCACCGGCTTTCGCCAAACCGGATTGCGGCGAAAACACCGGACAGAAGGCGACCGGTAAGCCGATTCCAATCGGCGGCGTAACATCAATGAGCGGCATCGGCAGCTTCAAGGAAGCCGGTGACGCCGCCGAAGCTTATTTCAAGTGCGTGAACGACAACGGCGGCATTCACGGCCGCCCGATCACCTATCACGCCGAAGACGATCAGAGCCAACTCGATGTCGCCGCTCAGGCCGCCAAAAAGCTGGTCGAGGATGAAGGCGTCTATGTGATGATCGGCTCGACGAGCTTCATCGAGTGCATCCCCAACGCCAACTATTATCTCAAGAACAATATCCTCGAGATCGGACTGGGCATTCCCTCGCAGTGCTTCCAATCCAAGAATATCGCCGAGGTCAATGCCGGACCGCGGCAAAGCGGCATCGGCGGTGCCGACTATGCGCGGCGGAAGCTCGGCGCAAAAACGCTCGTATGCTCGATTCCGAAATTCCCCGGCTCCGACTACAGCTGCAGCGGCCTGGAGGAGTGGGGAAAGAAGTACGGCGTCAAAGTGACGAGCATCTATTCCGATCCGGTTTCACCGGACTACAATTCGCTGGTCCTGCAATTTTTGGCGACCAACGATGACGCGATCATGGTGTACGGCACCGACGACACCGGAGCGCGCATCCTAGACGCCGCCGAACAACAAGACGGCGCCGCCAAGATGAAGTGGACGACGCCGACGTCGTATTACACGGTGCGCATCCCCAAGGCGATCGACGCCAAATATTGGAACGACCGCTTATGGGTCAACGCCGAACTGGCGCCGATGGAGAGTAAGGGCAAAGACAACCAGAACTGGATCGCGGTGATGGATGCTTACGGCGGCAAGATCCTGCGCGACAGCTTCTCGCAGGCCGGCTACATCGCCGGACGCGTCGCGGTGAATGCCATGCTGTCGATCAAAAATCCCGACGACGTCAACCGCAATACGGTGACGGCTGCGATTCAAAACATGAAGCCTTACGACACCGACATTCTCTGTATGCCTTGGTATTGGGGCGGCCCGGATGCGACCGAGCACAATGCCAATCACGTAACCCGCACCGTCACCATCCATGACGGCAAATGGAAGAACGTGGAAGGCTGCATGCCGAGCAACGATCCGGGCCTTGCTAATATCGAGGCCTTGGAGAAGAAGCTGGGCATTGAGGCCAAAGACCAGGTTCCGCTGGAATAACGCGGCATCTTCGTCGTAAAAACGCTGCACGCAGTGCCCGAGGATTTCCGTGGTCATGGCGACCATGGGAGTCCTCGGTGCGTTTAGGAGCGTTTTTTTGCGATAGCGTTAAGACAGCCGGGGCGCATGATCAAATCGTGGATCTTTGAGTTTTTTGCGACGCCACCCCGCTTGATCGAGGATTTCGATCCGGCTCTCTCGCTGCGCCATTTCGATGGTTATCTCGATGCCTGGACGAACGCCGAGGCGGCCGGTTTCGAGGGCATTTTCTTCAGCGAGCATCATTTCGGCGCGTCCTACTCACCGTCGCCAAATCTGTTGATCGCCGCCGTGGCGGCGCGCACCAAGAAGCTGCGTCTCGGCGTGATGGGTATGGTGCCGCCTTATCATTCGCCGTGGCGGCTGGTCGAAGAGATCGGGATGCTCGATCATTTGACCGGCGGACGTCTCGAAATCGGCACCTCACCTGGCATTCCTCCGGAAATGGCGCAAGTCGGGCTTAGCGTCGAGGAGGCGCGCGCCCGCTACGACGAAGCGGTCGAGATCATCGACCAAGCGCTGGCCGAGCCGGTAATTTCCCACCACGGAAAATTCTGGAATTTCGACGATATGCGTCTGACGCCGCGGACTATCCAACAGCCACATCCGCCGAAATGGGTGACGGTCGTCAGCGCTTCGTCAGCGCGCAAAGCGGCGCGCCGCGGCGCTAAAATCTCGACCGGCTTTCATCCGCAGGACAAGGTGATTGAAATCTTCGACGCCTACCGCGACGAAGCTGCCAAAGCCGGGCGCAAAGCGGGACCCGACGATCTTTGCCTCCGCCGCCAGGTGGTGATGCATGAGGATGAGGAAGCGCTCGCCAAGCGCCGGGTGGCGTATCGCGACTTCCTTAAATTTGATCCGCGGCTCAACCACCCCGACCGTCCGGTGCTCGACACCCCGTTGTCGCACAGTTTCACCATCGGCGAGGAAGAGTTCATCGGCGGTGAGCCCGCCGCCATCGCTGAAGAGATCGCCGCCCAATGTCGCGCCGCCGGCGCCGGACATTTTGCCGGCCTGTTCGACCGGCTGATTTCGCCGGCGCAGACGGCGGAGGTTTATTGGGTGTTCGGCGAGGCGGTGATCCCTAAGCTGCGCGCTGCGACAGTCTAAGCCGGGCCGTACGCGCGATTACGCCGGCGAAGCAATCGGCGACGCCGGCGCGGCCTGGCCCGAGGCCAAATACGCGCCGTGCAAAATTTGCGGATGCTCGCGCAACTCCTCGGAACTGCCGGCAAAGGCGACGGTGCCGCGCTCCATGACGTAAGCGCGTTTACTTAGAGAAAGCGCCAAGGTCGTGAATTGCTCGATCAGCAAAATGCCGACGCCGCGCGCAGCGATGGCCTGAATCGTTTCGGCAAGCCGGCTTACGACCGACGGCGCTAATCCAAAAGACAGTTCATCAATCAGGAGATAGCGCGGCCGCGAGATCATCGCTTGCGCGATCACTACCATCTGCTTCTGGCCGCCCGATAGGTTCTGCGCTGCGGTGGTGAGCCGGCCGCGCAATTCCGGGAAAATATCGAGGGCCGCCTCGACTTCCCGGTCGGCGTCGCGGCGCGTATGCATCAGCGCCGCGGCGGCGAGATTGTCGCGTACCGACAGCCCGATCAGAACTGGATGGCCCTCAAGCACCAAGGCGACGCCCTGCCGCCGCACGGAGTCCGGCGATTGTCCCAGCAACTCCGTACCGTCGCAACTCACGTGGCCGCGCAGCGCTGGCAAAATGCCGGCCATGGTGAGAACGAGCGTGGATTTACCGGCGCCGTTAGCACCGAGCAGCGCCGTGATCTCGCCGGGCGCGACGTCAATCGAAACATCGCGCAGTACCGGCCGGCCACCGCGCGCCACGAAGAGATTGCTGACGGTCAGTGCGGCTTCGGCCATGGCTTATTCGCGTCCCAGATAAGCGCGGCGCACGACCGGATCGTCGAGCACCGCTCGCGTCGGCCCCATGGCCAGGCGCTTGCCGAAGTCGAGCACCAAGGTTTCCACGCAGACCGAGGCGATAAGATCGGCGTCGTGATCGATAAGCACGAGCTGGGTGTCAAACGCTGACGGAATTTGGACCAACAGCCGGCGCAGCTCCTCCGTCTCGACCTCGTTGAGGCCCGCTCCCGGCTCGTCCATGAGAATGACCTTCGGCCGGCCGATCAGGGTCTTGGCGATCTCAACCCTGCGGCGGTCGAACAAATTAAGCTGGCGGCCGAGCACGGAGCGGCGCGTGCTCAAGCCGACGAAATCGAGGGCTGTAGCGACCTCGCGCCGCGCGTTGGCGTGATCGGCCGAGACGTGGTCGGCAATGGCTTGAACGTTCTCCATTGCCGTCAATTCGTCGACGACGAGTTCCTGCTGAAATGTACGGCGCAGCCCCAAACTGACGCGGCGCTGGGGCGAAAGTCCGAGCAGCGCCGCATTGTTGAGCAGGATGGTGCCTTCGATCGGCTTGACGAAGCCGGACAGCACGTTGAGCAGCGTCGTCTTGCCCGCGCCGTTCGGCCCGATTAGCCCGCAGATCGTCGCGCTGAATTGCGCCTCGAGCGCGTCCAGCGGCTTGATGCCGCCGAACTGGACCGTCAGCGCGTCGATCTGGATCATGATGCGCGCTGCGCCTGAAACTTGCAGTAGAGACGCTCGGCGAGAAGAGTGAGCTGGCCACCGAGTCCAAGCGGATCGCGCAGCGCGAACAAGAGGGCCGCGCCAAAGATCATGAATCCGGCATTCGTGTTGACGTTGAGGTCGATCAGCAGCGCCGGAATGAAGCGGGTCAACACCCCGCCGAGGAAAGCGCCGAGCCAGACATCGTAACCGCCAAGCAGCGTGCCGATGAAAATGACGATCGAGGTGGTGGTCGGAAAGGCCGACCCGTCGAGTTGGCCGAACAGGCCGGCGAGCAATGCACCGGCGACGCCGGCGAGAAATCCGGAAAGCGCAAACGCCCAGGCCTTGTAGAACACGATCCTCACGCCGGAGGCCGCCGCCATCTGTTCGTTCTTGCGGATGAGCGCCCAGGCGCGTCCCGGCTTGGAGCGGCGATGGATCTCGACCAAGAAAATGCAAAGCACGGTCACGACGGCAACAAAGAGAAAGTAACTGGTATCGCTCGAGGCAAAGACCGGCCGCGCCATGGTGATCCGATCGTTGCCGCTGGCGCCGACCTGGCCGAGAAAACCGGGGCCGCCGACCGGAAAGCTGATGACTGTCACCAGGCTCTGAAAAGCGCCGGCGAGCATCAGCGTCACCAGCGCCAGATAAAGCCCGCGCATGCGCAACGCCGGCAGTCCCCAGATCATGCCGATCACCGAGGCGCCGATGCCGCCAACGAGGATCGTCAGGACGAACGGCGGATGAACATAGTGATAGAAACGCAAGCTGACCCAGCCGCCGACGCCAACCAGCGCCCATTGGCAGAGCGAGACCAGGCCGAGCTGGCCGTAGAGCAGCGCGCAGCCGAGCACTGCGAGCGCCATGCAATAGGCCTGCGTGAAGTTCGATAGCCAATAGCCGCCGCAGGTGAGCGCGATGACAACGGAAACGACGCCGACCACCGCGACAATGGTGATCGCGCGCAGCCACGGCGTGATTTCGGCTCTTGGCGGCGCCAGCACCGGAAGCGGCGCGGCCTTGCTCATCCCGGTCATTCGCGCGCCCCGACGCCTTGGCCCGTTCCTACGATCATCAGGAAAAGCAGAGCCGCGATGTAGGGGCCGGCGCTGCGCAGGTTGGCGATCTCGGGTGATGACGCAATCAGAAGCGCTTCGATCATGCCGGCGACCATGCCGCCGATGAAGGCGCCGGGCAGCGACGACAAGCGCGCCATGATGGCCGCGGCGATGGCCGGGATGACGAGAAAAGTCAGCGTGCCGGCGTCGAGCCGGCTGATGTTGGCGAGCAGAATGCCGGCGATGCCGGCAAACAAGCCGTTGACCAGCCAAGCGAGGGAGTCGATCTGAGTAACGCGAACGCCAATGGCCGCGCTGATGTGGCGATCGCTGGCAAGGGCGCGCATCGCAAGTCCGATCCGCGTCCGGCTCAAGAAAAGGCCGACGCCGCCGGCCATTGCCAGCGACAGGCCGAGCGCGATCAGCCGCGTGTAGGATAGCCGGACACCAAACAGCACGACGAAGCTCAAATCGGTCGGCAACACCAAACGCCGCGCGACGCCGATGCCCCAATACAAGGCCATGCCGCCGAACAGAAAGAGCGCCAATCCCAGCGTCGCAATGGCGCGCACCACGCGGTCGCGATGGGCGAGCTTGGGCGCGAACAGCCGTCCGTAGCCGTAGGCAAGGGCGGTCGAGACAGCGATTCCGACAATCCAGCCGATCGGCGCCGGGATGTCCTCCTGCCCCAATTGCCAGGCCAGGAACGCGGACACGCCGCCGAACGCACCGAACGCGAAATTCAGCGTGCCCGATGCGCGGTAGAGGATGACCAAACCAACGCTGGAAAGTGCGTACACGGCGCCCAGGCCGATGCCGGA
>Ga0302326_10005741_pt1 | contig 28170 bp, 21 predicted proteins | sample Palsa_T0_3_FD_202264 | JGI IMG/M metagenome (GOLD analysis project Ga0302326, IMG submission 202264) | Peat permafrost microbial communities from Stordalen Mire near Abisko, Sweden - Palsa_T0_3 | ecosystem: Environmental > Terrestrial > Soil > Palsa > Peat permafrost | place: Sweden: Abisko... | reverse complement strand
CCAGCGGTAAAGTGCGCATTCCTATTGCCCGCGCGATGCAGATTATTGCTGAGCATGGACTTCCAGTCGCCCCCCAGGAGGAACAGACTGAGCCGTTGATGGCAGGGGACCGGGTTCCGGTGGTCACGATGCCGCTCACGGATGGATTTGCCAGGACGGGGTACGAACAGCAATACCTGGAAACGCTGGAGCAGCAACGGATGCGTGGGGAAAAGCCCGGAGAACAGGCGGCGCTGGGGCATCGCTGAAACGGGGATTCCTGTGCGGGGTGTGAGCAGTAGGCGCGGACGAATATCGAGTGGGTGGGTGGCCCAGGTCTCGCTTTTGAGACCTGGGTGTTTCCGGCCAGGACTAGTTTGGGGGTAAGAACTGCAGATCCCTCCACTACGCTTCGCTCCGGTCGGGATGACAAGGGAAGAGGGGTTACGTTTCGGAAGGTTAGCGACTTGGATGGACAGAGTTACGAACGGCTACTTTGCGACGATCCGTCCACCACGTCGCTCCGGCCGGCAACTTCAGGAGTAAGCATAGTGACTGAGAAGGTTTAGTTCCCGGTCGCAATGTTGAGTGGGATGAATCACGGGTTGGATCGGTTCGTGGACAGGCTCAAGGCAGCGATACCATAAGAGGAGAGGGTTCAAGGGCATGCGGGTGAGGGGCACAATCCGGTTGGCGTTGGCTGCAGCGGCGTTGTTGGCTGCGGCGGCGCCCGGACTCGCCCAGGTGGCTCCCTATGGAGAGAAGACCATGGGGGATCCGGCCCAGGACCATCTGCCCGATATTCTGAGCACCGTCAAGATTGACCAACGGTTGGGCCAACAGCTTCCCCTGGAAACTTCATTTCGCGACGAAACCGGCAAGGCAGTCAGGCTGGGAGACTACTTCGGCAAGAAACCCGTCATCCTTTCGCTGGTCTACTACCAGTGCCAGATCTTGTGTATGGAGGATCTGAACGGCCTGGTGGGGGCGCTCGAGATGGTGAACCTGACTCCGGGCAAAGACTTCCAGATTGTCATCGTCAGCATCGATCCGGGGGAAACTCCGGCCATAGCGGCGGCCAAGAAGGCCCAGTATGTGAAGCGTTACGGCCGCATGGACACCGCAGCCGGCTGGCACTTCCTGACCGGCGAACAACCGGCAATCAAGGCCCTGGCACAGGCGGTCGGCTTCGGCTATGTGCGTTTACCCCAACCTGCGGGCAAACCGCCGCTGTTTGCCCATGCCAGCTCGATCGAAGTGGTTACGCCCGAGGGCAAGATGGCGCAGTACTACCTGGGAGTGGAGTATTCGCCCCGGGATCTGCGCCTGGGCTTAGTGGAAGCCTCGCACAATACCATCGGCACGCCGGTCGACAACATTCTGACCTACTGCTATCGCTATGATCCGAAACTGAACCGGCACAGCCTGGTCATTGCCCGGATCGTGCAGGCCGGCTGCCTGCTCACTTTTTTGGGCCTGGGAAGCTTCATGGTGGTGAGCTTCCGCCGGGATTTCAAGGGTAAAGGGTAACGATGCATATAAGTCCAGTGCTGTGGCAGTTTCTCGTTAAGTGGCTGACGAACTCTGCCCTATTTCCGCCGGAAGCCTCGGCCATCTCGCCCTACATGGACGCTTTCTACTTCTTTTTGATAGCGATCTCCACCGTAGGCATGGCTGCGGTCATCATCCTGGTCGCCGGCTTCTCCATCATGTATCGCAAGGAGAAGAATCCCGTCGCCACCCAGATCGAGGGGTCGACCCTGCTCGAGGCTACCTGGACCATTATTCCGCTGGCCTTGTTCATGATTTGTTTTGTCTGGGGCGCGCTGCTCTATTTCCGCATCTACGACCCACCCACCAATGCCATGAACATTTACATCGTAGGCAAGCAGTGGATGTGGAAGGCTGAGCATCCGGGGGGACAACATGAGATCGATTCCCTGCATGTCCCGATCAACCGCCAGGTGCAATTGACCATGATCTCGCAGGACGTGTTCCATAGCTTCTCCATTCCCGCCTTTCGCGTAAAGCGCGAAGTCATCCCCGGCAGGTACTCCACCGTGTGGTTTGAAGCCACGGCTACCGGAACCTACCATCTGTTTTGCACTCAGTACTGCGGCACCAATCATTCCGCGATGATTGGAGAGGTCGTCGCCATGACCCCGGACGACTACCAGAAATGGGCTTCGGGCAGCACCAGCGGAGCCTCCCTGGCACAGAGCGGAGAACGTCTCTTTGCCAGCCTGGGGTGCAACTCCTGCCACTCCGGCGAGGCGACCGCGCGCGGCCCTAACCTAGCCCAGGTCTATGGCTCTCAACTGCAGATGGCAGACGGATCGACGATCACGGCCAATGATGCCTTTCTCCGCGAGACCATCCTCAACCCCTCGACCCGGGTCACGGCGGGCTATGCACCGATCATGCCGACCTACCAGGGGCAGGTCAGCGAAGAGGGGCTGATCGACCTGGTGGAATACATCAAGAACCTCAATTCCAACTATCGTATCCAGCAGACGTTGACGGCGAGTCAACTCTCCCCTGGGCAAGCCGGCGCGTCCAGTTCTGGCTCGAGCTCGCCCGCAATGAACTACCGCCCCAAGGAGACGCTGGGAGCCGGTCAAGGTGGGCCCGCAAAGGCGGGTAAAACGGCACCGAGTGTGCCCGGGACGGTGAACCAATGAGCACCATTGTCACGCTTCCAGACCAGCAGGACGCTCGGCTGCCGAAGCTTAGCTACCTCAACAGCGAGTATGGGCTGAAGAGCTGGCTGCTTACCGGCGATCATAAGCGGATCGCCATGCTGTACCTCATCTCGATCACCTTCTTCTTTTTCGTCGGGGGCGCCTTTGCCGGGCTGATTCGCCTGGAGTTGCTGACACCGCTGCCTGACCTGGTGGCCTCCGATACTTACAACAAGCTCTTCACCATGCACGGCGTAATCATGATCTTCCTCTTCCTGGTGCCGTCGGTTCCGGCAACCGTGGGGAATTTCGTCATCCCCATCATGGTCGGAGCCAAGGACCTGGCCTTTCCCAAGATCAACCTGCTGAGCTGGTATTTATACGTTGCCGGCGCCTGCTTTTTGGTTTTTGCCCTGCTCAACGGCGGCGTAGACACCGGTTGGACCTTCACCACTCCGCTCAGCACCCACTACCTGAATACCCATGTGATCACGGCGGCAATGGGAGTTTTCATCGCCGGCTTCAGCTCCATCTTTACCGGCTTGAACTTTATCGTGACCATTCACCGTATGCGGTGCCCGGGCATGACCTGGTTCCGGCTGCCATTGTTCTGCTGGTCGCACTATGCGGCCTCGATCCTCATGGTTCTGGGCACCCCGGTACTGGCCATCACGCTGGTCCTGGTCATGCTCGAGCGAACAATCGGCATCGGGGTGTTCGATCCCACCAAGGGCGGTGATCCGCTGCTCTTCCAGCATCTGTTCTGGTTCTATAGCCACCCGGCTGTCTACATCATGATTCTGCCTGGCATGGGAGTGATCTCTGAGGTCATCAGCACTTTCTCCCGCAAGCGCGTCTTCGGCTACACCGCGGTCGCCTTCTCCTCAGTCGCCATTGCCGTCTTTGGATTCTTTGTCTGGGCCCATCACATGTTCATCATGGGTGTGTCCAATTATTCGGCCCTGGTGTTCTCCCTATTGACCATGCTGGTCGCCGTGCCTTCTGCAATCAAGATCTTCAACTGGGCGGCGACTCTCTATAAAGGTTCCATCACCTTTGAGACACCCATGCTTTACGCCTTCGGTTTCATGGGGTTGTTCACCATCGGCGGTCTCACCGGCGTCTTCCTGGGATCGCTGGGTATGGACATCCACCTGACGGAGACCTACTTTATCGTCGCCCATTTTCATTTTGTGATGGTTGGCGGCATGTTGATGGCTTACCTCTCGGGCGTCCACTTCTGGTGGCCCAAGATGACGGGCAGAATGTATCCTGAATCGATGTCCCAGCTGGCTGCGGTGACCACCTTTATCGGGTTCATCCTGACCTTCTTTCCTCAGTTCATCGTCGGCTACCTGGGTATGCCCCGTCGTTATCATGCCTACCCTCCCGAGTTCCAGGTTTTGAATGTGTTGTCGACGGCGGGAGCCTCAGTGCTCGGCATCGGCTACCTGCTACCAATGCTTTATATGCCCTGGTCGTTGAAGTACGGTAAGATCGCGGGCAGCAATCCCTGGCAGGCGACTGGTCTGGAGTGGCAAATACAGTCTCCGCCGCTTACTGAGAACTTTGTCGATATACCGATTATGGATCATGAAGCGTACGACTATGACTGGTTGGCGCACAAGACCGAACACGAGGTAACGACAGTTGGATAGCCACGCGATCGCGACCGAGCACGGGGAACACGAGCTGCATGATGAAGAACATCCTGCTTACCTGCGCCACCATTTTGTTACGGTGGACCAGCAGCGGGAGACAGCAAGCTTTGGCATGTGGCTCTTCCTGCTAACTGAGATCATGTTCTTCGGGGGCCTGTTCATGGCCTACCTGCTGTATCGCAACTGGTATTACGATGCCTTTGTGGCGGGCAGCAACACGCTGGGCATCGCCCTTGGAACCACCAATACGGCGGTTCTTATCCTGTCCAGCTTCACCATGGCCATGGGGGTCTATTCGGCGGAGATTCGCAGCCGTAAAGGGCTGCTTACCTCGCTGAGCTGTACGATTTTGCTGGGGTTGGTCTTTTTGGGCATCAAGTCGGTTGAGTATCACGAGAAATATGTCGAGCATCATATCCCCGGGGCGAGTTTCAGCGTGGAAGATTTCGTCCATCCAAGCGACAAGCGGGACGTTCCGCTGGCCCCGGATATGGCGCAGCATGCGCAGCTCTTCTTCTTCCTCTACTTTGCCATGACCGGCATGCACGCGCTGCACATGATTATCGGCATCAGCATTTTGTTCGTTCTGCTCTACCAGGCGTACCACGGGGCCTACATGAACGGGCATACCTCGACCATCGACAATTTTGGACTCTATTGGCATTTTGTCGATATTGTCTGGATTTTTCTTTTCCCGCTGCTGTATCTCATCAGCCGGCATCCTTTGAAATAGGAGAGATTGTCATGACAGCGTCCACTCCTGTTGCGCACGAGCATCATGTCGTCGGACCCAAGATCTACCTCACTATCCTGGTAGCGTTGTTGGTGCTGACTGCCACCACGACAGGTGCGGCATTTATCAACATGGGGGTCTTTAGTCCGATTGTGGCGCTCGGAATTGCCTGCCTCAAAGCGGTGCTGGTGATTCTGTTTTTTATGCATATCCGGTACAGCTCGAAAGTGATGATGCTCACCGTAGGCGCGGGTTTTTTCACGTTTCTGGTGCTCATCACGATGACCCTGTCCGACTACATAAGCCGCAACTGGGGTCTCTGGTAACAAAGGAAACCGGGGGTCCCGCCGCCAAGTTCGCCGGATTTCCTGTCGAGATGGGCGGCGTTGATCAATTGGATGCGGCTCTCTCTAGATGAAAATAGGCGCGGACGAATTATTGAGTGGGTGGCCCAGGTCTCGCTTTTGAGACCTGGGTTTTTCCGGCTAGGACCCATTTGCGAGGAGAAACCCAGGTCTCAAAAGCGAGACCTGGGCCACCCACGTTTTCTTGCACCTTAACCAATCTTATTTCCGATGAATTCCCCAGCTACAAACGATGAGGTGCCTGAGGCGCTGCGGCAAATCGCGCAGAACCCCAGGGTGCTGGTGCGGCGCGGCGGCGCTCCAGCGGCAGATGCAAAGTGTGTCGTCTACTGGATGCAGCGGGCGGAAAGAGCTCTGGATAATGCTGCACTGGACGTTGCCGTCGCGGTAGGCAATGCGCTGGATCTTCCGGTAGTAGCCTTTTTCTCGGCAATCTCAAATTTTCCCCACGCGAACCTTCGCCACTATGCGTTCCTGAACCAGGGGCTGGTCGATATCGAAGAAGATCTGCAACAACGGCAGATCGGGTTTGTCGTACGCCGCCCGCCCAACAACTCTCTGCAGACATTTCTGGCAGAGGTGTCTGCGGCCATGGTGGTGGGCGATGAAAATCCGTGCCGCGAGCCGGAGCGCTGGCGAAGAGTTCTGGCGAACCGTTTGCGTATCCCTTACTGGACGGTCGACGCTGATGTAGTTGTACCTTCCGGACTTTTTGACAAGCGCATGTATGCTCTGCACATCTTCAAACCGAAGCTCTATGCCGAGCTGCCCAAATACCTGGTCGAACAGCCGGTGGTGAAGCCGCATCGGGAATGGAAACCCAAACTGGAGTCGTTTCCAGTGCGGGAGGATGTTACGGAGGGTTGGACGAAGCTCGACCGCAGCGTTGGGCCGGTGGAGAGTTTTACCGGCGGCACGCATGCCGCGGTTAAGCGGCTACGCCAATTTGTTGATAAAGAGCTTGGCGCTTACGACCAGACGCGCAATCATCCGGAGATCGATGGCACCAGCCGCTTGTCGCCCTACCTGCACTTCGGGCACATCAGTCCGATCACGATTGCCCTGGCAGTCGAGAAAGCATTCAAGCAGGGTAAGGTCCCGCAGGCAGCGCGCGATTCATATCTGAGTGAATTAATTGGCTGGCGGGAACTGGCGGTAAACTTCGTGAAGTTTACCGAAAATTACGATTCCTTCGATTGCGCCGAACCGTGGGCGCGCAAGACCCTGATGGAGCATGCGCGGGATAAGCGAGAACGCCTGTACACCATCGAGCAACTGGAACGCTCCGATACTCACGATGAACTGTGGAATGCGGCGCAGAACCAGATGGTGAAATTTGGCTGGATGCACAACTATATGCGCATGTACTGGGCAAAGAAGATTCTGGAGTGGTCCCCCGACCCGGCCCGGGCATTCGAGACCTGCGTTACGCTGAATGACTGCTACTTTCTCGATGGCAGAGATCCTAACGGATACGCCGGGATCGCATGGTCGATTGTGGGCAAATTCGATCGCCCCTGGTTTGACCGGCCGATCTTCGGGACGATTCGGTACATGTCTGGCGCTTCTACCGGCAAGAAGTTCAATTCCAAAAAGTACATACAGAAAATGTCGCAGGATTTTACCCAAGGCGCCTTCTGGGACCAGGAATAGTCCGTGGTTTGAGCGGTGTGCTATTTTCAAGATTGTCCTTTGGCGGTCTCGCTCTCTTGAATGGCTAAATATCTCATCACGGGAATTGCAGGTTTTATCGGGTCAGCGCTGGCGAGAGCCCTGGTAGAACGCGGAGAAGAAGTTCGCGGGGTAGATAATTTCCTGACCGGCAAGGCGGCAAACCTGGCCGAGATCAAGGACCAGATGGACTTCCGGGAAGCGGATCTGCGTGATGCCGCAGCGATGCGATCGGCATGCGAAGGGGTCGACTACATCCTGCATATAGGGGCGCTCCCTTCTGTCCCGTTGTCGGTCGAGAAGCCCGGGCCAAGCCACGGTTGCAATGTGGATGGAACCTTTCATGTGCTGGAAGGCGCGCGGGCGGCGGGCGTCAGGCGAATCATCTACGCAGCGTCTTCTTCGGCATACGGGGATCAACCCGTGCTGCCGAGCAAAGAATCGATGCGGCCCATGCCGATTTCGCCCTACGCGGTGCAAAAACTTACGGGCGAATATTACATGAGCAGCTATTGGCAGGTGTATGGCCTGGAGACGGTGAGCCTGCGTTACTACAACGTGTTTGGGCCGCGCCAGGGAGCGAATTCGCCTTATAGCGGCGTGCTGGCAAAATTCATCCTGCAGATGCTGGAGGGGACGCGGCCAACGATCTTCGGGACGGGCGAGCAGGGCCGGGATTTCACCTACATCGCCAATGTTGTTTCGGCGAACCTGCTGGCGTGTGCGGCGCCGGCGAGCCGGGTTGCGGGCAAGGTCTTCAATGTTGCGTGTGGCGGCCGGTACTCATTGAAGGAGATTTACCGCATATTGGCCAGCCTCATTGGATATGAGCTTCCGCCACTCTACGGGCCTGCGCGGACAGGCGACATTCTTAATTCGCAGGCGGATATTACCGCCGCTACGGAAGCATTCGGTTATCGCCCCCTGGTTGGCCTGAAAGAGGGCCTGGAGCGGACGGTAGATTGGTATCGCGAGACGCTGAAGCTGCCGGCCGTGAAGAACCAATGACGCAGGCGGCCGATCTGGCAACTTTGCAACCGTGGCTGTCTCTGGTAGAGAAACGGGAGCTGCGGGTAGGGATCATCGGTCTTGGCTACGTGGGGCTGCCGCTGGTTCTGCTCTTCTCGCAGGAGGGGTTCCGCGTTACCGGCTTTGATATCGATGCGGCCAAGGTGGACCGGCTCAACGCGGGCGAGTCTTATATCCATCGCATCGACGGCGAACAGATCAAGGCAGCCCAGCGGAAGGGCTTCCGCGCCACTGCCAATTTCTCTGAGATCGCGGAAGTGGACGCAATTCTGATTTGCGTACCCACGCCCCTGAGCGATCACCATACGCCGGACATGAGTTACATCACGGCGACGATGGATTCGATCGTTGATCATCTACGCCCAGGTCAACTGGTGGTGCTGGAAAGCACGACTTATCCGGGAACCACGGAGGAGTTGATTGCTCCCGCGATTGAGCGCGCGGGCAGGGTGAAAATAAGCCGCGAGGCCATGCTAAGCGATGGTGTGCTGGTGGCTTATTCTCCGGAGCGTGAAGACCCGGGCAATACCAGCATTGACCGGCGTGATATTCCAAAGGTGGTGGGGGGATTGGGCCAGTTCGCTGCGGAAGCTGCTGGCGCGCTGTACCAGGTGGCGTTCCACCGAGTGATCCGTGTATCGAGCCCAGCGGCAGCAGAAATGACCAAGCTGCTGGAGAACATTTATCGCTGTGTGAACATTGCGTTGGTGAACGAACTGAAGCTACTCTGCCTGCGCATGGGTATCGATATCTGGGAGGTGATCGGGGCGGCAGCGACCAAACCCTTCGGGTTCCAGCCTTTTTATCCCGGGCCTGGGCTCGGTGGGCATTGCATTCCGATCGATCCTTTCTATCTGAGCTGGAAAGCAAAGGAATTCGACTTTAGTACGCGGTTTATTGAACTGGCGGGCGAGGTGAATGAAGCCATGCCGTACCACGTGGTGGCGGCTGTCTCCTCTGCTCTGAACCAGCGCAGCAAACCGCTGAAAGGGTCGCGGATTCTGGTACTGGGGCTGGCTTATAAGCGAGATGTGGACGACTTACGCGAGTCGCCCTCGCTTTCGATCATTGAAATGCTGCAGCAAGAAGGCGCTGCAGTCAGCTATAACGATCCGTTCTTTCCCACAGTGGGACGGGGACGTAAATATAATTTGAACATGCAGTCACAGCCGGTCGAAAAGCTTGACGGTTACGATTGTGTGCTGATCGTCACCGACCATAGTTCTTATGACTATGCACGCATCGTAGAAGAGGCGCGGCTGGTGGTTGACACCAGAAATGCTACGCGTGGCGTGGTGTCAGAGAAAATCGTGAGATGTTAGAGCACAGTTTCCCCCGATAACGACTATGTCGAAGCGAACTCCGGACCAAACTCGGGACCAAACCCCGGACCAAATTCGTGTCGGGGGCGGCCTGGAAGCCAGGAAGCGGAATGATCTTTCCACAGCCGCCACGACCGAACCGATGACCCAGCCGCGCTGGCCAATGTGTCTGGTCTGGACGCTGTCACTCTTCGTCATTTTCTGGGTAAGCTTTTTTGTTTTGTACCTGCGTTTTCCCTACATCAAAAATGGCGCTGACGTGGTGTTCGATGCAAAGTTGAGGTGGGAGGCCAGCGGACCGATTTTTCCCTCCGATCCGCGCGCACTCCGCTTACTTATTTTCGGCAATAGCAAGATTCTCGCCGGGTTTGTGCCATCGTCCTTCGATCAGATGGCTGCGGCAACTAACCTTCAAGTCTCTTCCTTTAATTCTGGTTTTCCCGGTAGTGACCTGGTTCTGCCCCCGCTTAAAACAATGTGCGAGCGGGGGCAGGCTCCTAATGTGCTCCTGCTGACGCTCCCGTGGAGCGCAGACCCACCGCGGCGGAGGATCTTTCGCTTCATACCAGACGACCACGCCGTGATCCAGCAGCTGTTTCCATTCCGAAACCTGGTCAGGGATTTCGCCAGCTTCCTGATGCATGCTCCGAGCCATGGCGGCGTGGTGAGCTACTACAGAGAGGCACAACAGAACGAAAAGCTTGCGATTGCACAGCGGGGCTATTATCTGATCTCAGAGCAGAGCTATTTTGCCGGCGGCCGGATCCCCGATGATTTTCATCTTGCATCGGACCAGCCAAATGCAGTCGTGGGACGCGACGCGGTTCTGCGCAGCTCGGCACTCACTGAACTGAACCAGTTGGTCACGCAGTATCACATTCGCTGCTACTATGTGCCGTACTACTTGCGCATCGGAGAAGCGGCTGCTGCCGCAACCTACGACCAACATTTTGCCGGCATCGTGGAACAGGCTTCGTCATGCAAGCTGTTGGGCCCGGACTATTATCTCTATCCAAATAAGCTTTTTTCCGACCAGACACACCTTAATAGGGCGGGAGCACAGGTGTACACCGAAGCGCTGTTTCAGCTCGTCGAAAGCAAACTCCGTGCTCTTCAATAGCTTCCAGTTTCTGCTCTTCTTTATCTTGGTGTGGGCTCTTGTCCTGGTGACGCGGGGCACGGCGAGAAGAATTATTATTCTTATCGCCAGCTACTACTTTTACATGTGCTGGAGCACCAGGTACATCTGGGTGATCTGGGGCATCACGTTGCTTGACTTCGTTGCCGGCCTGCAGATCGAGAAGGCAGAGAAGCAGAGTCTTCGGCGTTTCTATCTCTATCTGAGTCTCTTTTGTAACATCGGACTTCTCGTCTTCTTTAAATACTTCAATTTTCTTACCGGATCTGTAGGCAGCGGAGCCCATCTGTTTGGAATTCGGTATGATCCGCCGCTCATGTCGATCGTGCTACCAGTCGGGCTTTCCTTCCACACATTTCAGGCGATGAGTTACACCATAGAGGTTTACCGGAGGAAAGTACCTGCAGAAAAGAATCTGCTGCAGTATGCACTCTATGTTGCGTTCTTCCCGCAGATGGTGGCTGGACCGATCGAACGGCCGTCCGAACTCCTGCCACAGTTTCATCGCGAACCCAGGGTCACACTGACGGGTGTTCAATCAGGACTCGTCCAGGCGGCCTGGGGGCTCTTCAAGAAGATCGTGATCGCTGACAATGTCGCCGATTTCGTGAAGCTTGTCTATGGGACTCCACGCCAATACAACGGGACGGCATTCATGCTCGCCACCACGTTGTTTGCTCTTCAAATTTATTGCGATTTCTCCGGCTACACCGACATGGCGCTGGGGTTGGCGCGGATGATGGGCTATGACCTGCGGATTAACTTCAGGCAACCGTACTTCAGCCGATCGGTCGGAGAATTCTGGCACCGGTGGCACATCTCGCTCTCCACCTGGTTCCGCGATTATGTCTACATCCCATTGGGCGGTAACCGTGTGAGATTGCCGCGGTACTACTTCAATGTGCTGATTACGTTTGCCATCAGCGGCCTGTGGCATGGGGCTAACTGGACTTTTGTGGCATGGGGCTTTCTGCACGGTTTCTATTTGATCGCAGCACAGATAGCTGGCCCCTATGCGGCGCGCGTATCTCGAGCACTTCACCTGGACCATGTGCCTAGACTAGTGAATGCGGCCAAGATACTTGTGACATTTAGCGTGGTGACGTTTGCATGGATCTTCTTCCGCGCCAACAACCTTGGAGATGCCTGGTACATTGCGCGACATCTGCTCTCGTGGCATTTCGATCCCCGGCTGTTGATGTCCAGCGGCTTTACACGCGCTACCGCCCCTTTCCTGCTGTTATTTACGATTGGGATGTTCGTGGTGGAATGGTGGGTTGCGCATCCCGAGCAAACGCCTAAGCTATGGAGCTCACCGGCTTTTCGGGCGTTCGCTTACAACGTTTGCGTCTACTGCATAATTTTCTTTGGGTTTTTCGGGCATCGGGACTTCATTTATTTTCAGTTTTGAGCCGCTCCGCTAGTGGCCGAAGAAGAAGGAGCCATCGCCAGCCGGAGGAGTTCCCGGAGCTCCGTTGAGGCAGTAAGCATTCTTCTGGTAGATGGCGTTCTTCGAAATCCAGGTGCGAGTGGAAGACAGGATGTTGACAAAGCAATTTTTGGGGCCGATGGGTCCAACCAGTTCGCTGTTGCCTTCGATCAACGCACTGTCGGCATTCTCGATCTCGATGTTGTAGGGAGTACCGGCAACGGTGGTGAAGTAGTTGTCGCGCACCACCGGGCCATAGGCACGGTAGCCGCTTCCAGCGTTAGGGATGCCGAGCACTACCTCGCGGCCCGAACCTTCGAAGTAGTTGGCTGAAATGACAGTTCCGCGGGAGCGGGTCAGGTAGATGGCGCCGCCATTTCCTTCCAGATTGTTACCCATATAAAGATTGTTCAGCGCCTCAGTAAGGCCGTGGCCGACCATAACAGCATCCTCAAAAATGGCCCATTGTGCATTGTTGGTGATCTGGTTGCCGGTGACATGAATGGCATTGGCGGCATAGGGATAACCGTCTACCGAAGGTCCGCAACGGATCGGGTGGATCGTCGTGCACACGGTTGGAATAAGACGGATGCCATTCTTATTGTTGGTGATCAGGTTGTCATAGATGTTTGAGCTGTTGGTCCCCTCGACCAGAATTCCATCGCCGCTCGAGAATCCTGAAATCACCATATTGCGAACACTAATCCGGTTGGTGGGCAGCAGGTGAATGCCGGAGGACGCGTGCGGATTTCCCCTGAGCTGGAATCCTTCGATGAGGAGTTGGGAAGCTCCCGGCTGGTTGCCAATCGAGGTCGTAATCGCATCGCCGGAGCCGGAATAGTTGAGAACCGCTCCGGCGTCTCCGCTCAGCTTATAGGTGCCAAAGGTGTTCAGTTCCAGGTGTATCCCCACGGAAAAGGTGTAATTCCCAGGCGGGATATAGACCGTGCACTGCAGCGCGCAGGTCTTCAGGACATGGTTGATGCGGTCTCCAATATCGCTGCCGGAGGCGCTGGTCGCCGGCACTGCTGCCTGTGGCAATGGCGACGTCTGCGCATACAACATTACTGGATACAGGCTAGCTACCAGAAGAAATGCGATCAGTCTCACAGATGCCTCTGACCACGATACCATTCGCTCACTGCACAACGAGGGTGTAGGCAGATTGAGTTTTCACGCCCCCTGAACTCGCCACCACGGTGAAGCTATAGGTGCCGGCTGCGGTATGTGCAGGAGGGGCCGAACCACTGCCGCCGCTGCAGCCGTTCAGTCCCAACGTAGCGAACCCGATTGCACAGAACAGCATGCCACAAATGCGAGCCCCTCTGTGTCGTGCCGGCCAGAGCAAAACCAAACCGGCGAATGCCAGTCCGTACGCGCCGAGCCCGAGCCTTAGCTGACTGGTTGTCGTCGTTGCAGCGGTATTCAGGGTGAGCAGGGTAGAAACAGCAGGGGTGCCAGAGAGGTTGATGGTTGCCGGGCTAAAGCTGCAGCTGGCATTCGCCGGCAGACCTGAGCAGGCGAAGGTGACCTGGCCGGAGAATCCGGCTTCGCCGGTCACGTTGATGGGCGCAGTCACGGTCTGGCCTCCGTTGACGGTCAGCGTGGTGCTCCCGCTGCCACCTGGCGCCAGAGTAAAGGCAGCGTCAACCACGAGGCTTAACTGTGCTGAGGAAGCCTGCGTATTAGCATCTCCCGAATAAGCGGCTGTAATCGTCTGTGCGCCAGCCGTGTCGAAAGAGGAAGTGGTATAGGCCGCCGTTCCCCCGGTCAAAGCGACAGTGCCGAGAGTTGTGGAACCGGAGAAGACCACATTGCCGGTAGGCGTGGGTCCGCTGCTGGTTACGTGAGCGGTCAGCGTCACGCTCTGCCCGGCAAAACTCGGGTTCACCGAGGATGTGACAGCGGTGGCGGAGGCGGCCTGGTTGACGGTAACTACGACCGTTGCGGAGTTATCGGCAGCATAATTTGCGTCACCGGAGTATCGCGCACTTATCGTGTGCGCTCCGACGGACAACGTTGTCAGCGACAACGAGGCGGAGCTGCTGGTCTGCGGCGTAAAGACGGCTGCCGGAGGTGGCGTAACGGGCAGCGGTAGAAACACGAGGGACGGCACCGAGTTACCGGGGAGGTCCATCTGTACGAGGGGGTAACCCAGAGCATTATTCGCGGGTAGGGGAAACAAGGGCGTTCCCAAAGTGAAAGTACCGTCGCCGTTGCCCAGTGCCAATCGGCCACTGCCGAATACCAAGTCGAGCTTTCCGTCCAGGTTGACGTCCTGGACGATGAAGTTGGGAATAGGTGGAACAATCACATTGGGCGGTGTAGGCAAAGCAAAAAACGTGGGGCTTTCAAAAGTGCCGTCTCCGTTCCCCAGGAGTATGATCGCGTCGCAGTTGCCGTAATAGTCACAAAGACCCAGGATGAGATCCTGCTTGCCGTCGCCATTCAGATCTCCGTAGCCTGTTTGGTAACTAAAGGCCGATTCACCGATGTTTGGCGGGTATGGCACGTTGATCTGCGTTGGGCTCGCAAAGGTGCCGTTGCCATTATTCAATAGCACGCTGACGATCGGAAGTGACTGCAAGACTGGGCTCCACTGCAAAACCACATCGAGCTTACCGTCGCCATTGAGATCGACAAAGGTTGGCTGGTAAACAAAAATGTTCTCGAAGCCCCCGGAGCCAATCGGAACTGTTCCGGCAGAGGTGAACGATCCTCCCCCACCGTTGAGGAAGACAGTAACTGAGAACTGAAGAGCAGGATAGGAAGACGCATTCACGGCCAGAATGTCCGTTTTGCCGTCTCCATTCAGGTCGGCTGCATAGGCGGTCACGAAACCGCCGGCAAGAAAAGACACGGGGACTGGTGCAGCGAATGTACCATCGCCGTTTCCATAGGCGACCTGAATGCCGAATAGCAGATCCAACTTGCCATCGCCATTCACATCGATGAGCGCGGGAACATTCGTGACTGAGGGATAGGCGACGCCGGAACCCACAGTGGGGAAGGTTTCGAGGGCGCCGGTCGTGTATCCGCCTTTGCTATTGCTGGTAAAGGTCTGTACCAGTAGAGCAGTGTACGTCTGGTCGTAGTAGAGAAGCAGATCGGCTACGCCGTCCCCATTCAGGTCGCCCGTAAGTCCTCCTTGAACATTTTGAGCAATGGAGGAGTCTGGCGTTCCGAAGGCCTGCTGAAATGTAGCGCCGGCAAAGGTGTTTGGCGCCAGCGGCAGCGGCGTATTGTCCAACGACGTACTTCCGTCCAGGAAGGTGATAGTCCCGCTGGGCTTAGTAAAGGCGTGGCCCGGACTGAGAGCGACGTTGTTCGGCTGAACAGTTGCCGTGAAACCTACGCTGGAACCGGCAGTAATCGTAGCCGGGTTGGCAGTCACGGTAGTCGTGGCGCCGTTTTGAGCGGAGGCGAAGTTAGCTAACAAGTTCAGTGCTAACAGCAAGGCAGAGAAGAGAGACAGGCGACGCATAAGAACCTCACTTTCACTTACCGGGTCTGCAGTTCGCCCGGAATCGTGAAGTTAGTCGAGGGAGACCCAACAACTATATAGGTGCCCCCTCCGCTCTTCAATGTAGATGTAACCTTCGTCAGTTACTCACGTTTCCAAAGCCGGGATCAGCTTCGTCCTAATGCCGTCATTGCACGACGAGGGTGTAGGCGGATTGGGTCTTCACGCTTCCTGAAGTCGCCACGACAGTAAAGCTATAAGTCCCCGTTGGGGTTTGTGCCGGAGGGGCCGGACCACTGCCCTTGCTGCATCCGTTCAGTCCCAACGTAACGAACCCAATGGCGCAGAACAGCAGGGCCCAAATGCGAGTCCCTTTGTGTCTTGCCGGCCAAAACAGGATGAGTCCCGCGAATGCCAGGCCGTAGGCGCTTAACCCGAGTCTCTGCTGACTAACCGCCGCGCCCGCAGCTGTATTTACCGAAAGCAAGGTGGGAACTGCGGGCGTGCCAGACAGGTTGATGGTCGCGGGGCTGAAGCTGCAGTTGGTATTCGCCGGCAAACCTGAGCAGGCAAAGGTGACCTGGCCAGAGAACCCGGGAGCGCCGGTCACATTGATGGGTGCGCTCACTGTCTGACCCGCATTGACTGTCAGCGTGGTGTTCGCGCCACCATCTGGGGCAAGAGTGAACGCAGCATTCACCACTAGGTTGAGCGATGCGGAGGAAGCCTGCGTGTTGGCATCCCCGGAATACGAGACGGCGATGGTTTGCGCGCCCACGGTGGTGAAGGAAGAAGTCGTATACGCGGCTGATCCTCCACTCAGATCGACTGTTCCCAGAGTGGCTGATCCCGAGGTGAAGGTCACGCTGCCAGTGGGGGTAGGCCCGGGGCTGGTTACATTCGCGGTCAGTGTCACGCTCTGCCCGGCAAAGCTGGGGTTGGCTGCACTGCGCCGGCGTTGTAGCCGCCTTTCCCGTTGCTGGTGAAAGTCTGCCAAGAGGTTACCGGACCGTAAAGAAGCAGGTCCTGAACCCCGTCGCCGTTCAGATCCCCTACTAATTCGGCCCCCAACGAAGGATCAGGCGTTCCGAAGGTCTGCGGGAAAGTGGCGCGGCGATGCCGTTCGGGGCAAGCACAATCGGTGCGCTGCTCCACGGGGTGCTTCCGTCCAGAAAGGTAATGGTGCCGCTGGGCCTGGGAATGGTTTTTCCCGCGCCGGGTGCACTGTTCGGCTGAACGGTTGCTGCCAGTGCAACGCTGGAACCCACGGTGATGGTGGCCGGGCTGGCTGTCAGAGTCGTCGTGGCACTGGTTTGTCCGGTGGCCATGCCAGGAAACACATTTAGTACTAACAGTAAGGCAGGAAAAGGAAGCAGATGCCGCATGGACCCTCACCTTCACCAACCAAGATTGGCTTGGCTATGTCGCAAATCTTCGGGGGACGAGGACTTGCAAAGTATATCGGGAGGGCGGCCCTCTCCCGCGTGTCAAAACGGAGCAGGTTCGTTACGCTGGTTTCTGAGCAGAATCAGGTTCCTTCCAGCTTGTCCGGCGGGAAAAGAGTTTGCACATAGATCAGCAGGCCATAAACTAAGGTAAGAATTGGACAAAGTTCGTCCCGGGTGGACAGGGCTGCGCCGATGGCAAAGGAGTAAAGCTCGGCGGAGGACGACGGCTGCGCGCCAAACCGTCTTCTGCTTTAGAAACTATGGGTAAGCGTTCAGGTGTTTTCTTCGCGATCCTGGCGATCGCGGGTTTTGTGCAGGTCAGCACGCCAGTTGCTATTGCTCAGTCTGCTGGTTCCGATACATTCGATTGCCCATCAGGCGTCATCTCTTCGGTTGATGGAAGTTGCGTAAGTGACGAGGAAGCCCCCACCCAGGGCCTCGGCCAGCTTGGTGGCTTGGGCCAGAATGGTTCGTCTGCCGGTGGCTACGGGGCCGGTGGTACGGGTGCGTCCCTCGGGGGACAGTACCCGGGATTGCAATCCTCAGGCTTGAACACCAGGGTCCAGAGCATCGTCGACCAGGGCGGCCTGAACAATACGCAATCCCAACTGGAAGCGCTGGAACAGTCCCGGCTCCTGGCAATCAGAGCACCTTCCGCTCCGACAGACTTTCAACTCATGGTTCGCGGCTCCCTGGGCACTCTTTTGCCGATCTACGGAGATAGCCTGTTTCGCCAGGTTCCTTCGACGTTCGCTCCGCTGCGAGAAGTGAATGTCACTCCCGGCTACGTTCTTGGTCCGGGGGATCAGCTGGTGATCCGCATCTGGGGCCAGGTCAATTTCAATGCTCAACTCACTGTGGACCGCACGGGCTCAATCTATTTGCCCCAGGTGGGGGAAATTCACGTTGCGGGTCTGCCATTTGCCCAGGTCCGCCAACATATTCATGACGCCGTCGGACACATCTATAAGAGCTTCGATCTGAATGTAGAGATGGGCCAGTTGCGATCGATCCAGGTGTTTGTGGTCGGTCAAGCTCGTCGTCCCGGAACCTACACCCTGGGCTCACTGAGCACGCTGGTGACCGCGCTGTTTGCTACTGGCGGGCCTTCCGTACAGGGTTCCCTGCGCGACATCCAGCTCCGCCGTGGCGGGCAAACCGTGGCCCACTTCGATTTGTACGATCTGCTGATACTCGGCGATATGTCAAAAGACGCGCCGCTGCTCCCAGGCGATGTGATCTACATCCCCCCGGTGGGAGCGCAAGTGGCCATTGCCGGAGACGTCCACATCCCGGCTATTTACGAGCTGAAGGGCGAAACTACGGTAGAGCAGGGCCTTCGTTTTGCCGGAGGGCTCTCATCAACGGCTTCCTTGACGCGGGCATCGATCGAACGGGTGGACGCGGAGAAGAAGCGCACTGTCGTCGATATATCACTGCAAGCACCGGCCGGGCTTTCGACAACGCTCCAACAAGGGGATCTTCTGCGTGTGCTTCCCATTTCCCCTCAGTTCCAGAACACCGTTACCCTCCGGGGGAATGTGGCGGAAACGGGACGGTTTTCCTGGCACCCGGGCATGAAATTAAGTGACATTATTCCCGATAGCACGGCGCTGATTACCCGGGATTACTGGGAACGCAGGAACCAGCTGGGTGTTCCCGGGCCGGAGTTCAAGCCGGAATATACCAACAATCCCGATTATTACCCTCGCGATCTGAATGGTTATCAAACGGGCGCAGCGCAATACGATATCAACGGAGTTCCCATTTTCAACGGGCAGCCGCAGCAGTCGAACACCACCCCGGGGGGCCAATCGGCGAATGGGGCATCGTCCCGGGTCAATGGCCAGGCCCCGGCGCAGAACAACAGCCAGAACACAGATCAGCCTTCGCAGAGCGACGATCCGAATTGCATTCCCACAGGTACTCCACAGCAAAATCCCTATGGCCAGAACCCGGGATCGAATACCCAGGGGATCAACTCGCAGAACGGGCAACCCTGCACCACCACGGGCAGCAGATCACTGGCAGATGAAACGCAGACGTCATCTGGAAACCTTCCCAGGCCGGCCCTGACGATCGCTCTGCCCGTACCTGAGATCGATTGGTCCTATGCGGTCATCGAAAGGATGAACCCGCAGACCCTCACGACTTCACTGGTGCCCTTCAATCCCGGGCAGCTTATTCTTGACCACGACGCAGCGCAGAACCTGGCGCTCGAGCCTGGCGATGTGGTCACCATCTTTTCCCAGGCAGATATCAAAGTCCCCCAGGCCCAGCGCACCAAGTTCGTCCGCCTGGAAGGCGAATTCAAGCAGGCCGGTATCTATACCGTGCTGCCCGGTGAGACCTTGCCTCAACTCGTAGCTCGTGCGGGAGGTTTCACTCCGGAGGCATACCTGTTCGGGTCAAACTTTACCCGCGAGTCCACACGTATCCTGCAGCAGTTGCGTTTGAACGATTACCTGCAGAACCTGGAACTGGAGATTGACCGGGCCACCATTGCGGCTTCCGCCAGCATCGGCAGCGTGGATCCGGCGGCGACCGCCGCCTCCAAGAGCTTAGTGGAAAGATTCCGCTCTATTCGTGCGACCGGCCGCGTGGTGCTCGATATCCCGCAGAATTCGGCAGGAATCGACAACTTGCCCAATATACAACTGGAGGATGGCGATCGCTTTGTGGTTCCCACCAAACCCAGCACTGTGAATGTGGTCGGTGCTGTATACGACCAGAATTCGTTCCTGTTTCGAAATACGCAAGCGGTCGGAAGTTATTTGCGGTTAGCTGGGGGACCCACCAAGAGCGCCGATGGTAGAGATTCCTTCATCATCCGGGCGGATGGTTCAGTGGTGAGCCGTAAATCGCAGAAGGGTGTCTTCGGAAATACGTTTGCCAGCATGCATCTGAACGCGGGCGATACAGTGGTCATTCCGGAGAAAGTTCCTCATCCTTCAGGTTTGAGGAATTTTATCAACTATACGCAGATTTTCTCCCAGCTCGCCCTGGGTGCAGCAGCGATTGCCGTGCTGCAGTAACATAAGGGAACCAGGTAGTCCATGGCCATAATGCCTCCCACGAGAGAATACAGCCCGTCAATCGAAGCCCCGGTGCAGACCGGGATCGAGTTTGACCTGCTGGATCTGTTGCTGGTCGTAGCAGAACGCAAGACCACCATCATCCTGGCAACATTGATTGGCTTGTTTCTGGGTATGGTGCTTGTGCTTCTGATGCATCCTGTCTTTACCTCAAAGGCCGTGATCCTACCGCCACAGCAAGGCCAATCAAGCGCCGCCATGTTAACCCAACTGGGTAATCTAGCAGCGCTAACCGGCTTGGGTAGCTCGAGCGCGGTAAAGGACCCTAATGATTTGTACCTGGGGGTTCTGCAGAGCAACACCGTTCAGGATGCGCTGATCAAGCGCCTCGGGCTTATGGACGCTTATCACGTCCATAAAATGAGTGAAGCGCGCCATCTGCTTACCGGTAACTCTAAGTTTGTCAGCGAAAAGGGCGGCATGATCAGCATTACGGTCACAGACCAGGACCCGCATCGGGCCGCCCAGATCGCTAATGCGTACGTGGCGGAACTGCATGACATTAACAGCCGGCTGATCATTGGCGAAGCTTCCTTGAGAAGGAATTTCTTTTCTCAACAGCTGGCGCTGGAGAAGGACCGTTTGACGGACGCAGAGATTGCGCTGCAGCAGACGGAAGAGACGACCGGCGCGATCGCACCTGTAGGCCAGACCGGGATATTCATTGGTCAGGTGGCCTCACTCCAGTCGCAGATCGTCAGTCGCGAAGTGCAGCTTGATGCGCTGCGTACGTCGTCGACGGATCAAAACCCCGACGTGATTCGATTGACCACTGAGATCGAGGGTATGAAGGCGAAACTGCGCGACATGGAGAGTGTTCAAAAAGGACGTAAACCGGGCGATATCACGCTGACCAGCCGGTCGCTACCGCAGGATCAAGTTATGTTCCTGCGCAAGCAAAGAGACGTGCAGTACCACACCCTTATTTTCGATCTGATCGCCCGCCAGTTCGAGGCGGCAAGATTGGACGAGGCGAAAGCTTCGCCGGTGATCCAGGTGTTAGACCCAGCCGAGCCTCCAGATAGGAAGTCAGGACCGTTCCGAGCCTTGTGGACGTTGATTGGCGGTATCCTCGGTTTTCTTTTTGGAACCAGCCGGGTCATTGGCTCGTATGTTTACGCTCGCGTGGCAGCGGACGAGGCAAATCTCCAGAAAATAGACCAATTTCGCCGTGCTCTGAGATTCCGCCACTCTAGTTAGCTGGCAGCGGCGCTAGCGGGGGTCTCAAACCTCATTCTGGCGTTCTCCGCCGGGAGCATGCTCGACGAATCAGTGCCATTTCCCAGTGATTCACGCAGGAACCAGTTCCCCGCTGGTTGCGTTCTGGTCTGCCGGCTCTTCCTTCTTAGCTAGTTCCAGGCAGAGTAAGACGTAAACAAAATAGTTGTAGCGCGGCTGAACGAATGGCGTCAACGCCACCACGAGAAGATAAATGATGATCAGTAGTGCGATGGGGCGGCGCGGATTCAGCAGGCCCTTGAAGTAGGCAATTGCAAGAAGAGGTATGAGCACGAGTGAAAAAGCCGGAACAATCAACCAGGAGTGTATGTCACCAAATCCGAAATCCTTGAACATGGCGAAATAGGTAGCCGGCCTGATCAGTTCGCCCGATATATCCATAATGATTTTGGGCACCATCACCAGCGGAAAGCCAAAATGAGCCTGTATGGCATTCAATTTAGCGATTGTGTTCGCGCCCCTGGCAAATCGCATGAAACCGACGATACCGGAGCCGGGAAGCATCGCTATCAGGGAGTAGGACACCGTGAGGACGGCGACCACGAAGGCAACCGCGAGCCGGGGATTGCGCTCGAAAAGGGAGCCTTTTCTTCGCAAGAAGAGAAAGAGAAAGATAATCGCGATCTGCTCCCAGCGCGTAAAGAAGGAGAAGAGAAGAACAATTCCCAGAAGAATCCAGGAGCGCTTCGGCGAATACACGAATTTTGCCAACAACAACGCGGAAAACAGCACCATGATTTCCTTGTTGAGTGTGACCAGGGCAGGAGCGGTTTCTGAGCAAATCATCAGAAGAAAAAGCAGGCGGTATCGGTCCACCCCCGGTATTGAGCAGGCAATCTCAACCGCGAGAAAAAAAAGCAGAGTATTAAAGATGTTAACGGCGATCCCAGTCCGCAGCACCTCCCCGATTGCTATAGGTCCGAGAAGGTTGCTGCCGAAAGAAACAAGATCAAATTCGGAATTCGCGTGTTGTTTCCGATAATTCACAGCCTCCCAGTATGTGGGTGAATCGGCACCAAACCTGACAGTGGATTCATTGTCCAGGCGGGGCTGCTCAAACTCGAAAAAGCAGAACCAGCAGAAAGCAAGATAAAAACAGAAAACCCACATGAAGATCCACTTGTTGAGCGACCGGGGCTCCACAAAGAGGGACAGAAAGGGAATTCGAACCTTTGGAAGTTCGTTTGTGATATGGAAGGAAGGTGGTCGAGGAAGCCGTAGGGATGGAATGGGGAGAGAAAGCTTCATCAAGGATAACCTATTATATGACGCCATCTGCCGGAGGGAGTCTCGGACATCTGTTCATGCGAATTCTTGCGCGGGCGGTCCCTGGCCATTAGGCTTGATCTTGCAGGGCGGTTGGATCGACGTGGTCCTCACTCGCCGGACAAAACCGTCGCCTTGAGTGTTGCCGAATTCCCTTGTGTCTGTGGACAAAGATGAGTAGCAAGCAGATCGTTGCCGTCGTTGTGCTTTACAAGCGAAAGCCGGAGCGCAGTGAAACGATCAACAGTCTGGCAGCGGTTTTCGAGGGAAATCCGGAATTACTTCGGTCCATTCGGGTCCTCCTTTGGGACAATAGCCCGACCGCGATCGAACAGCCGGACCTTTCCTTTCCCTGTGATTACAGACATGCCGGCCGGAATGTGGGAACCTCCGGCGCCTACAACAACGCTATGGAATTTGCCGAGGCGCAAGGCTCTCCCTGGCTATTGTTGCTGGACCAGGACACCGCGGTGTCGCAAGAATTCCTTCCGCGCATGCTTGAATACAGTCACCTTCTTCAGGAGAACCCGGAGGTAGGCAGCGTAGTTCCCTTCATTTATTCCCATGGTCAACTGGTTTCACCGCGCTTTCTCCTCAGTTTCAATCGCAATCCGCAAATTCCGCTCACCTTTCATGGCATTTGCAGGAAAAAGGCGTCCGCCGTCAATAGCTCAACTTTGATGCGGGTGGCGGCTCTGCGAGAGATTGGCGGGTACAGCGAAGAATTCTGGCTTGATCTATCGGACGTTTACACCTTTCAGGCGATGTATTTCAAGGGCAGATATATCTACGTTGCTTCGGACCTGGTCTTGCAGCACTCCTTGTCGGGCATGGACTATGACAAGGAAATGACCAGCGAACGCTATCGGAATTTCCTCGCTGCCGAGAGCGCCTACGTCGATTTATATTCTTCGCCCGTGGAGCGTGCGGCTCAGTTATGGCGGCTGTTCATGCGAACTTTCCGGCAGTATCGCCGTTATCAAAACAAGGCATTTGCGGCGCTTTCCTTTAAGTATTTTTTGCAAAGACTGTTTCGCCGGAGATCGGCCAGATTGAGGAGTTGGCGGCAGCAGTTATTGAAACGTGATCTTCCCGTTATGTCGCAGGGGCAGATTGTACGCTAGCAACCGGCTGGCTGGCAGTCGAGTTCTCACGCAGGGGCTAGACAGGCTGCGGAAAAGGCGCTGTTGCGAATAGAAAGCGGCCCTCAGCGGCTAAAGCCGTGCTGATTCTAGATTATTTATGTACGGCCTAAAGGCCGTACCCTTCAAAAACTGAGTTTTTCCGCAGCCTGTAAAGCCAGACGTATTCTCAATCGTTTACGGCCCAACTAAAGTCGTGCCCTGATACAAAACCCAGTTGTCCGCAGCCTGTAGAATTGTTCCCTGAGGCAAAACCAATTCTCACGCAGACTCTTTAGCTCGTAGGTGACTGACTGAAAACAGATCCGGCTTTTGGCCGCTGAGGGCCGCTCTACCCGCAACAGCGACCTTTTCCGCAGCCGTTTTAACCTGTGGGTGAGAACTGGGTTTTGTATCAGGGCACGACTTTAGTCGGGCCGTAAACGATTGCCAAAACGTCGGGCTTTAGCCCCCGAGGTACGCCTTTCCTGCCCGATCCCGCGTTTTCCGCATCGGCTGGAACCGGCGAAGCCAGCCGAAAACTTTAGCGAGTCGCAAACTGCCCCAACCACCTCCATATCTTCCGAAATCTATGCGCATTTTTTACGATCATCAGGTCTTCTCATTGCAGGACGCCGGGGGCGTCACGCGTTATCAATATGAACTGGTCCGCAATCTGCAACTCGCCCCAGATATTCAAATCGCGGTGCTGATGGGGCTCAATGCCTCCGTGATGTCCTTGCGGGACCTGCGCAACGCCGGGACCAGGATAGTAAGCTGGAGGACTGGTCTAAGGCCTGGCTACTTGCGCTATGCAATCAACGAATTGATTTCCGTAGTGTTGCCACCGGCTCTGGGGCGGTTTGATATTTACCATGTCATGCTTTATCGGGCTATTCCTTTCCTGCGTCGCCGCCGACTGGTTGTCACCCATCACGACTGCACCCACGAGCGGTTCCCGCACCTGTTTCGCAATGCATCGTTCATCATGGAAAAGAAGCGCAAGTTGTTTTCGCAGGCTGACGCCATCATCTGTGTTTCCGAATCGAGCCGGCGCGATCTGTTGCACTTCTATAACGTAGACGAAAACAAGACCCACGTTGTGCATCATGGTTTTTCCCCGCTGCCTGTTGGATCGTCGCTTGCAGAGGCGAACGGGATCCCAAACTCCCCTTATTTGCTCTATGTCGGGTTGCGAGCCCGATATAAGAATTTTTTGCTGTTGCTTGAAGCTTTCTCACGCAGCGGCTTAGCCGGAGACTTTCAACTGGTAGTGATCGGCGGGGGCGCGTTTTCTCGAGAAGAACAAGCGAAAATCAGTTCGCTCGGTATCGGCAACCGTATCCGCCACATCCCAAAGGCCGGAGAGGGTACGCTGGCACACGCCTACCGGAACGCCTCCCTTTTCGTCTATCCCAGTCTCTATGAAGGTTTCGGCTTCCCGACGCTGGAAGCAATGAGCCTGGGATGCCCAATCCTGGTCCACCGTACGTCGTCTTTGCCTGAGGTGTGCGGGGACGCGGCGTTTTATTTTGACGCCTCCGATGCCGAGGTGCTCTCGCGTGCTCTCGTGTCAACCCTGCAGGATTTCCAAGGAATTGCAATGAAGCGCCAATTGGGCCAACAGCGTGTGAAGCTCTATGACTGGAGCCAGACTGCCAAAAGTACCCTCGCTGTGTATCGTGCCGTGCTGGACCGCCGTTAAGTTGCAGAGATTTGCCTCCTCTGGCCGCCGGCCACTTGAAAGCGGTACCGGCATGGATCCGGCTAAATGTAGAGGAACCGAATACTTAGGGAGGTATCCGTTCGAAATCAGGGGGAGGGTCCGCTGGTTACACACGTTAGCTAACCCGATGCCCGAGATACGATACCGCACCGGCAAACGAAGACTAACCGGATAGACAAAGGCTTCATTGATAGCAAACAGGTTAAGATCAAAGGATGGCCCACAAGGTCCTGATAACCGGGGGACTCGGGTTCATCGGTCTGACGCTCGCCCGGACATTGGTTCGGCGCGGCATGACGGTGCGCCTGTTGGACAATCTGAGCCCGCAGATTCATGGCACCGATCCGCAACCCGACCTGGGTGCGCTACTTGATCGGCACCACGTAGAGGTAATGCGCGGGGACGTATGCCATCGCCGGGATTGGGTGTTGGCTTTACGGGACGTGGGTTCCGTGGTCCATCTGGCGGCAGAGACCGGGACCGGCCAATCCATGTATAGGATAGGCGACTACACCAACACCAACGTCATGGGCACCGCCTTGCTGCTTGACGTGCTGGCCAATGACCGCCATGGTGTTACAAAATTGGTGCTGGCGTCGTCACGCTCGGTGTACGGGGAGGGCGCCTATCTCTGCCTGCACTGCGGGCCGGTATACCCGCCCATGCGGAGTCTACCCAGCCTGCAGGCGAACCAGTGGGAGCCGCTATGCCCCTTCTGTGCCGGCTCTATTCAGCCGGTTGCCACCCCTGAAACCGCCCGGACCAACCCAGGATCAGTTTATGCTGCCACCAAGCTGGCTCAGGAAGATCTGGTGAGGATCGCAGCCAGCGCGCTCGGCATCGCCTTTCTGATTTTCCGCCTGCAAAATGTATATGGGGAAGGCCAGTCGTTGAACAACCCTTATACGGGCATACTGTCGATCTTCTCCAATCGGATCCGTCAGGGAAAAGAGATTCTGCTGTTCGAGGACGGCCAAGAAAGCCGCGATTTTGTGCATGTATCCGATGTCGCCGAGGCCATGGCACTCGGCTTGGCGTCCAGTGACGGGGATGGCCGCACCCTGAACGTTGGATCGGGCATGCAGGTGAGCGTGGACACGATCGCACGAAGCATCAAGCGGGAATTTCACGATTCCAGTGCGCCGGTGGTCTTATCGGGGCAATACCGATTGGGGGACATCCGGCACAATTACGCGGATATGTCAGCAATTGGCCAACTTTTGACGTTTGCTCCAAAAGTGCCCCTCGAGGAGGGGATCGCTCGTTTCGTGCGCTGGGTGAAGGCCCAACCCATCGTGAAAAACGGCGCAGAAGACGGCTTGGATCGTGCTAATCGGGAGCTCATAGAACGCGGCCTGATGAAGGCCTGATGAGACGGCATTCCGGTGCGCTAACCTATTGTCTTACTTGAATCTAATAGTCTTCAGGGTAGAGATATCCCTCAAACACGCGATGGGTCCCGGTATATTCTTTCCCCATACATCGGGTGCGGTAATCGAGGCATCCAAAACTGAGAGGCAAGGTTACCGTCTTCCCAGGCGCGAAAGAGGTAGATATGGGTTTTTACCAGCCTCAGGCCCCGTATGGGAGACTATTGGGGTTGGAGTTCGTGCCGAGGTTTCTCAGGGGATGTCTTTGGGCGATAATGCAGTAGCGGGCACAAATTCCGTCCTGCTCCGGTCCGTGCCCGCGAAATCAACGGTTGCCGGCGGGCCCGCCCGAGAAGCTTTCTCAAAATAGAAGTGCCAGAGGTCTTGAACGTTTGATGAATCTCTTGCCCGACCTAACCGTCATCATCCCTAACTACAACACCAAGTCATTGCTAAAGCAATGTTTGGACTCCATTTACACATATTCCCGGGGCATTCAATTCGAAGTAATCTGCATCGACGACGGATCCTCGGATGGCAGTCCGGAGATGGTTGAAGCGGACTTTCCCGGAGTCATCCTGGTGCGCAACAAGGTTCCTCTGCTTTATTCCAAGAACAACAACCTCGGGCTGAAGATGGCGCGCGGGCGCTATGCCTGCTTGCTGAATAGCGATACCAAGCTGGTGGGGAATGTGTTCCAGGTCTTGGTAGCGTTTATGGATGCACATCCTGACGCCGCTGCGTGCGGTCCTCATTTGCTGAATCCGGATGGCAGCACACAGTCCTGTGTGCGCAGTTTTGCCGGCCTGGGAACCATGATTCTCCAGGGACTCAATTGGCATCGGTTCTTTCCCAATGGCCGGGTTTCGCGGGAATACTATGCTTGTGCGTTTGACTACTCCCGAGAGCAGCAAGTGGAAAGCCTGGGCACGACAGCCTACGTGCTGCGGCGTTCTACCTGGGAAACGATGGGAATGCTGGATGAACGCCTGCCCCATTTCCAGGTTGACCTGGCTTACAACCTGATGCTGATACGCAAAGGCTACAAGATTTACTACACGCCTGCAGCCCAGGTCATCCATTACGGCGGGCAAAGCATTAACCAGATGCCGTCGAAGAAAATCCTTGAGTTGCACCGAGGCTTGGTCGATTTCAACGAGTATTACGACTACTTCGGAAAGAGCCGCCTGCTCAAACTACTGGTCCGCGCAGCGGTGGGCGCTCGTTGTCTGCTCAAGTTGGCGGAGTTTCACCTGAGCAGTGATAAGCGTGTGATCAAGGGCCCCGGAGCACCGAGGCTCAACGCCATTGATCGGACCGTCATGCAGCAGGAGGATCTGCGGACCGGGGCAGACTAGAGCAGTTTCGCAACTACTGTGGTCGGGCGAAGATCGCGAGGAGTGGTCCCGGCGCGCCGGGACCACGACAAGGGCT
>Ga0302326_10005740_pt1 | contig 28170 bp, 24 predicted proteins | sample Palsa_T0_3_FD_202264 | JGI IMG/M metagenome (GOLD analysis project Ga0302326, IMG submission 202264) | Peat permafrost microbial communities from Stordalen Mire near Abisko, Sweden - Palsa_T0_3 | ecosystem: Environmental > Terrestrial > Soil > Palsa > Peat permafrost | place: Sweden: Abisko... | reverse complement strand
ACGCTCGATGGCCTGCCGTTGCCGACGGCCCGGAAAATGCTCGCCTCGGCACGCAACATCGTCGACGGTGGGTCGTTGACGTTGATCGCGACCGCGTCGGAGCCGATCGGCGGCGAGACGACGGTGATCGCGCTCGACGCATCCCTCGCCAGCACGGCTCGCTTCCCCGCTCTGGATCTCGTGGCCAGCGGCACGATCCACCCCGAACTGCTCGTCGGTGAGGCCGGCGCCGACGCGATTGCCAGGGCGCGGGCGGATGCCTTAGACGACTAGCTTCCGGCCCTCCGTTCGGACTGCCGTCGCGTCAATACGCCGTGCTGCGCGAACGGTGGCGGGGGGAGGCCTTATAGCGGGGCAGCTGCCCGCGGTTCCACAACACACGGTCGACCCGGGCCGCGCAGCTCCCGGGCCGGTGAGCGACGATCAACTCGACCGCGTGCACTGCGCACGCTCGGATCTCGATCTCCTCAGGCGACTGGTGCTCGATCAGCGCGCCACGGTCGATCCGGCCCACCAGCCCGGGCTCGAACGTCAAGATGCCGTCCAGTCGCAACACGTGGGGAACGAGGTTGTCGGCGAACAGAGTGAGTGCATCGAGATCGTCAAACCTCGCGACGCCGTCCTGCGCCAGGTCGGCCGCCACGATCTGCGCCCGTTTGTGGAACGGAATGCTGAACTCGTCATAGGTTGAGGTGTCGGCAAAGCAGTTCCAGTGCGCGAGCAGTTCGGCCAGTGCGACTGCTGAACCGCCCGCGGACTCCACCACGGCCTCGAAGCGCCCCCCGTAGTCGCGGAGAACGTGTCGACCGAGATCGCGTAGGGAGAGGGCGAACAGACCCATCAGCTCGTGGTCAGGATCCTGCCCGAGCGTCTCGGCCACCTCGCCGGCGTCGATCTCTGCCAGCTCCCCGGCACTCCAGGGCCCGAGCGTGGAGAAGCGCTCGCGGATCCCCATCGCGACAGTGAAGTAGCCCGATCGACCCGCTCGCTTGCGCAGCGTCGGAAACCATCCGGAGCCGAAGTTGATCGCGTCAAGCGTCAACCAGAACGCGGTCAGCTGTGCCCGCGTGCCGTGCTCCAGATGGGGCTCGGCTGCTGGTGCGGAGAGGGCCGCATCGAGTTCCAGCTCACCGGCGTAGGCCGGGATCGCCGCCCGCTCGATCGCGACGAAGCGCGCCCGATCGGCGACCGCCGCACACGCGATCCGAAGCTCTCGCATGGGGCAGAGGATGACGCTCGCACCCGGGCGGGAGCCCTCCGGCAGGGTCGCTAACGTTGAAGCCTCAACCGATGACCGAGCTCACTGCCGACCTGGACGCCCTGCTCAGTGGGCTCAACGATCCTCAGCGCGAGGCCGTGACCTATGGCGAAGGGCCGCAGCTGATCCTGGCCGGCGCGGGCTCAGGCAAGACTCGCGTGCTCACGCACCGGATCGCCTACCTCGTCGCCACGGACGCCGCGAAGCCAAACGAGATCCTCGCGATCACCTTCACGAACAAGGCGGCGGGGGAGATGCGCGAGCGCGCCGAATTGCTCGTCGGACGCCGCGTCCGGGCGATGTGGGTGATGACATTCCATGCGGCCTGCGCCCGGATGCTGCGCGCCAACGCCGACCGGCTCGGGTACACGCGCCAGTTCACGATCTACGACCAGGCCGATTCACGCCGGTTGATCAAGCGCTGTCTCGACGATCTCGGTATCGACCCGAAGCGCTTCACTCCCGCCTCGATCCAGTCACAGATCTCCGACGCCAAGAACAAGCTCCGGGACGCCGACGCCTACGGCAAGATGGTCGGCTCCTACTTCGAGCAGACTGTCGCCGACGTCTACCGCACCTACGAGCGCGAGCTGCACCGGATGAACGCGATGGACTTCGACGACCTGCTCGTCCAGACGGTGAACGTGCTCCAGCTGTTCCCAGAGGTCCGCGAGCGCTACGCCACCGGCTTCCGTCACGTCCTGGTCGACGAATATCAGGACACCAACCACGCCCAGTACCGATGGCTGCAGCTGCTCGCCGGCGAGCACCGCAACCTGATGGTGGTCGGCGACGATGCACAGTCGATCTTTAGCTTTCGCGGAGCCGATATAACGAACATCCTCGAATTTGAGGACGCATTTCCAGACGCCCATATGGTCAAGCTCGAGCAGAACTATCGCTCCACCCAGACGATCCTCGACGCCGCCAATGCGGTGATCCGCAACAACCGCGGACAGACGCTCAAATCCCTTTGGACCGAGCTTGGCCAGGGTGATCCGATCAAGGTGCGGGAGCTGGAGGACGAGCACGCGGAGGCGCGATTTGTGGTCGGCGAGGTCCAGCGACTGCTCGACGAGGGTGTCTCGCGGGCCGAGATCGCGGTGTTCTACCGGACCAACGCACAGTCGCGCGTTCTGCAGGACACGCTCGTGCGGGCGGAGATCGCCTACCAGATCATCGGTGGCACCAAGTTCTACGAGCGGGCAGAGATCAAGGACGCGATCGCCTACCTGACTGTGCTCATCAACCCGCAGGACGTCGGCGCGTTCACGCGGATCGTCAATTCACCGCGCCGGGGGATCGGCTCGACCTCGCTCTCCCGCGTGTTGGCGTTCGCCAACACGATCGGGATCTCGATCTGGGAGGCGGCCTCAGAACCCGAGCAGGTGCCAGGTTTGGGCGCGGCCGCCGTCAAGGCCCTGCGACGGTTCATGGGCACCATGCAGGTGCTGCGAGAGCGCGCCGAGTCGGGCGCGGGGATCGCCGCTCTGCTGCAGGAGATGCTGCAAGAGGCCGGCTATCTGGAGACGCTGCAGGCAGAACGAACGATCGAGGCGCAGGGCAGGATCGAGAACCTCCAGGAGCTGGTCAACGTGGCCGTGGAGTACGACGCGAGCGACTCCGCGGAGTCGTCCCTACCCGAGTTTCTGCAACAGATCGCGCTCGTCGCCGACGCCGACGCCCGGACCGACGACGACGGCCTGGTCACGCTGATGACGCTCCACAACGCCAAGGGCCTGGAATATCCGATCGTGTTCATCATCGGCTGCGAGGAGGGCGTATTCCCGCACTCGCGAGCGCTCGATGAAGGCGGTCTCGAAGAGGAGCGGCGGCTCTGCTACGTCGGGATCACGCGCGCCGAACGCGACCTCTACCTGACCTACGCACGGAACCGAAACGTGTTCGGCGCCCCCACGTACGGAATCCCCAGCCGCTTCGTCGGGGAGATACCGGCTGAGCTGACCGACCGCGAGCAGCAGCAGCCACGGGCGTTTGGCGGCATCCGCGGGCGGGCGACGTCATGGAGCCCACCTGCCGCCGACGTTCCATCGCCGCCGCCGATCGCCTTCCGGATGGGCGACGATGTCGTCCACGCAGCGTTCGGCGAGGGCGTGGTCACCGGTGTCGAGGCCGGCGGAATCGTCGTGATTCGCTTCAGCCGGGACCGCTCGGAGCGAAAGCTGGTGGCCGACCTGGCCCCGATCTCCAAGCGTTAGGCGGGACCGGGGGGCCGAGCCGGCGCGGCGCCAGTCCAGCGGGCCGGCCGCGCGATCCTCTAGCGTCTGCATCATGACAGCGACCATCATCGACGGCCGGGCGGTGGCTGCGCGGGTTCGCGCGGAAGTAGCTCTCGATGTCGTCGCCTTTGCGCAGCAGACTGGACGACGGCCCGGACTGGCGACGATTCTCGTCGGCGATGACCCGGCGTCGGCGATCTACGTGGCGAACAAGCGCAAGGCGTGTGCGGAGGCAGGGATCGCGGACCTCCACCGCCACCTGCCGGCAGACGCGGCGGGGGCGGAGGTCAGCGAGCTGATCGAGGCATGCAACCGCAACCCCGAGGTGAGCGGCATCCTGCTCCAGCTGCCGTTGCCAGAGGGCCTGGATGCAGCCTCACTGACCGCTCTGATCGCGCCCGGGAAGGACGTCGATGGGCTAACGCCAATCAGCGCCGGTCGGCTGTCTCAAGGAACGCCGGGTCTTCGGCCCTGCACCCCACTGGGCGTGATCGAGTTGCTCGACGCCCACTGCGTGCAGCTCGAAGGGGCGGAGGCGGTGGTCGTGGGCCGTTCGGATCTGGTCGGCAAGCCGCTCGCTGCGCTGCTGCTGGCGCGCAACGCGACGGTCACCGTCTGCCATTCGCGCACCCGAGACCTCGCCTCGGTCTGCTCGCGTGCCAACGTGCTGGTCGCGGCCGTCGGAGTGCCGAGATTGTTGGGGGCCGAGCACGTGAAGCTCGGTGCGGCGGTGATCGACGTCGGGATGAACCGCACCGAGGAGGGCTTACGTGGTGACGTTGACTTTGAGCCCGCCGCGGAGCGGGCAGGGCTGATCACTCCGGTCCCGGGCGGGGTCGGACCCATGACGATTGCGATGCTGCTGCGCAACACCCTCACCGCGGCGCGTCTCGCGCTCGGGGAGTAGATGGACGCGGTCGAGGGCCAGCGTCCGGCACCGACAGTGCACCGCGGAGAGCTGGTCAGCGCCACCAGCGCGCTGGGCCTGCTGCTGGTGATGTTCCTGCTGAACTGGTACGGGGTGGCGGGTGTCCCGGATCCGTCTGCGGCGCGGCCGGCGGTGTCGTCGGCCGAGAACGCCTGGGATGGCCTCACCGTCGTGCGGTGGGTCATGCTGTTGACGATCGTGGTGACGCTGGGGTCGGTCGTCCTTCATGCCTCCCAGCGAACCCACGGTTCGCGGACGGACACCAGCGGCTTTGTCACCGTGCTGGGATCTGTGACCGCCGTGCTGCTGTGCTACCGCGTCCTGATCAGGCTTCCGGCCGGGAGCCAGGTGATCGATCAGAAGCTCGGGGCGCTCCTGGGCCTGGTCTGTGCGCTCGGGATCGCCCTGGGCGGATACGAGTCGACCCGGGAACGGCAGGCCAAGGCAGCAAAGCGCGCGAAGCGGTCACGAGTGCGCCTGACGTCCCGACGTCGGGCGCGGTAAGGTCTCCATAACGTCGGCGGCGGGGCCGTTGCGCTCCAGGACGGCGAGATTGCGCCCGGTGCGCCAGCGGGATGCCCGTGCAGGAGGGCGCGCACATTTCTCGAATCAGGAAGCCCCACTATCGGTGACCCACAGGGAGGACCAGTGAACGTGGACAACGTCTCTCGAGACGACTGGATCGTCGGCGGCGTTGCGCTGCTGCTGGTCATCGATTTGCTGTTCCTGCCCTGGTTCTCGTTCCCGTTCATCAACCTGAGCGGGACCAGCTCGCCCGACAGCTGGCTCGGGATACTCGCCATGCTCGCCGCACTCGCGGTGCTCGTCGACCTCGGCGTGGAGCGGTTCTCGCCGCAGACCCACGTGCCCTCGCTCGGTGGCTCGCGTGAGTCGACCCGGTTCATCCTGGCCCTCGCTGTCGCCGCGTTCCTGGCCCTCAAGTTCCTGTTCAACATCCACTTCAGCATCTTCGGATTCGGCTTCTACCTGGCCGTCATCCTCTCCGCCGCGCTGGTGTACCTGACCATGCAGGCGCACAACGCGTCGCCGCTGGTGCCCAGGAAATCGGCCGGCCGCGCCGGTCCACCGGCGGCGTAGGCAGGCGGGCACAACGGCACGGTCCCGGATGGACCTCGATCCGTCCAGGCTGCGCCGTGGGGAGTGGCTCGCCGGCGTCGGTGCGGCGGTGCTGTTGGCATTCATGTTCCTCTTGCCCTGGTACGGCGTCAGCGGCTCGGCTGGCGCAGCGGCCGTGACGTCCGGAGGATCGACGTCGCTGAACGCTTGGCACAGCCTGACGACGCTTCGGTGGCTGATGCTGGTGACGATTGTTGCCGCGCTGAGCCTGGTCTTTTTCCAAGCCACCCGACGGGCGCCGGCCCTTCCGGTCAGCCTGAGCGTGATCGTCACCGTGCTGGGGGGGGTCACCGTGCTCACGCTGATCTACCGGGTGCTGATCAACGCTCCGGGGCCGGACAGTCTGTTCGACCCGAGAATTGGCGCGTTCCTGGGGTTGGTCGCCGGGTGTGGGATCGCCGTGGGCGCATTCGCCTCACTGCGCCAGGAGGGATTGTCGGCGCGTGATGCCCGCACGGTGATCCCGACCGTCACGCTCAGCGGAGAGGACTGACCGCGGGACGGCCGGTCGAGCCCGGATCCTAGAATCCCATCAATGCTCGACCGCGCCGCAGTGCTCCACGTCGCTCGCCTCGCCCGGCTGCAGCTGAGCGACGCCGAGGTGCAGCGGATGGCCGCTGAGCTCTCCAAGGTGCTCGATCACGTCGAGAAGATTCGCGAGCTGGACCTGGACGGCGTCCGGCCCACGTCGCACGTGGTCGACGTCGTCAACGTGCTGAGACCTGACGAACCCGAGCCCTCGCTGCCTCGAGACGTCATCCTGCGATCGGCCCCCGAGCCGGTCGACGGAGGCTTTGGCGTCCCCAGTCCGGGCGCGGCTGGCTCAGACCGTGAGTGACGTGCTCGAGCTGACCGGGGCCCAGGCGGCCGCACGGGTGCGGGCGCGTGAACTCGACCCTCGCGAGCTGTTCGACGCCTATCGTGATCGCGCGGCGGCCGACGAATTGAACGCGTTCACCTGGGTGGCCGACGGCCCGCCCGAGCTCGCGCCGGATGCCCAGGCGCCGCTCGCCGGAGTGCCGGTCGCGGTCAAGGACCTGTTCTGCACGGAAGGGGTGCCCAGCCAGGCAGGCTCCCGGATCCTCGAGGGGTACCGGCCCCCGTACACGGCGACCGTGGTGGCAAAGTTGCTGGAGGCTGGGGCGCCGCTGTTGGCGAAGACCAATCAGGACGAATTCGCGATGGGATCCTCGACTGAGAACTCAGCCTTCGGCCCGGTACTGAATCCATGGGACCGAGCTCGCGTCCCGGGCGGATCTTCGGGGGGGAGCGCGGCGGCGGTGGCGGCGGGACTGGCCCCGTGGGCGATCGGCACCGACACCGGCGGCTCGATCCGTCAGCCTGCCGCGCTGTGCGGGATCGTGGGCCTGAAGCCGACCTATGGAGCGTGCTCGCGCTACGGGATGATCGCATTCGCGTCCTCGCTCGACCAAGCGGGTCCGTTGACGCGCGACGTGACCGACGCCGCGCTCCTGCTCCGCCACATGGTCGGCCACGACCGGCACGACTCGACGTCGGTGCGGTTCCCCGGGCCGATCGAGCTGCCTTCCGCGGAGGACCTGCGCGGAGTCCGGCTCGGCGTGCCTGAAGAGCTGATCGGCGGTGGGCAGGACGGTGCGGGGATCGAGCCCGGAGTCCGGGCGAACTTCGAGGCGACCCTGAGGCTGGCAGAGGCTCTCGGTGCATCGGTCGAGCTCTGCCGGCTACCGCATGCCCCGCACGCCCTGTCGGCTTACTACCTGATCGCTCCGGCCGAGGCGTCGGCCAACCTGGCGCGGTTCGACGGTGTCCGTTACGGGCTGCGCGTGGACGGCAGCCGCGATCTCGAGTCGATGTACATGGCTACCCGGTCGGCGGGATTCGGCACGGAGGTCAAGCGCCGGATCATGCTTGGCACCTACGCGCTCTCGAGCGGCTATTACGACGCCTACTACGGGACGGCTCAGAAGGTGCGGACGAAGATCGCCGACGATTTCCGGGCGGTGTTCGAGCAGTTCGACTTCGTCGTCACGCCGACGAGTCCGTGGACCGCGTTCGAGCTCGGCGCGAAGACCGATGATCCGCTGGCGATGTATCTGAACGACTTCTGTACGGTGCCGATGCCGCTCGCCGGAATCCCCGCGATCTCGATCCCCTCCGGTCTCAGCGCCGGGCTGCCGGTTGGGTTTCAGCTCGCCGGACCGGCGTTCAGCGAGACTCGTCTGCTCGACGCGGCGTACGCGCTCGAGCGCACGATCGGATTCGACGGGAGCGCGGCGCGCAGATGACCGGCGCTCCGACCGCATACGAGCCCGTCATCGGTCTTGAGATCCACGTCCAGCTGAGCACGCGGACGAAGATGTTCTGCGGTTGCGAACTGTCATTCGGGGATCCGCCGAATATCCACACGTGCCCGGTTTGTCTGGGCTTGCCCGGTGCACTACCGCGGCTTAACCAGCGCGCGGTCCATTTCGGTTTGATGATCGGTTTGGCGCTCGAGTCCGAGATCTCGGACCGGTCACTGTTTCATCGCAAGAACTATTTCTATCCAGATCTCCCCAAGGGCTACCAGATCTCCCAATATGACGTGCCACTCTGCCGCGGCGGGCGGCTCGGGGATGTCCGGATCCACCGAGTTCACCTTGAGGAGGACGCGGCCAAGCTCATCCATGTGGGGGAGAGTGGGCGGATCCACGGCTCTGACCGCAGCATTGTTGACTTCAATCGCAGTGGTACGCCGCTGGTCGAGATCGTGACCGAGCCGGACGTGCGCTCACCCGAGCACGCGCGTGAGTGGCTGACGCTGCTGCGGGCAACGCTGAGACGGCTCGGGGTCTCCGACGTCAACATGGCCGAGGGCTCGCTGCGCTGCGACGCCAACGTCTCGGTCCGGCCGGCCGGTGCCACGGCGCTCGGCACCAAGACGGAGTTGAAGAACATGAACTCCTTCAGCTATCTCGAACGGGGCGTGCGGACCGAGATCGAGCGCCAGATCAGCCTGGTCGAGGCGGGTGAGGAGATCGTGCAGGAGACGCTCCACTTTGATCCGGCGGCGGGGCGGCTGACGCCGTTGCGCTCCAAGGAGGCGGCGCACGATTACCGTTACTTCCCCGAGCCCGATCTGGTTCCGCTCCTGGCCACCGGCGAGATGCTGGCTGCCGCGTCGGGCGAGCTTCCTGAGTTGCCCACCGCGCGGGCCGCTCGGTTCGAGCAGGACCTGGGGCTGCCCCGCGACCGAGCCCGCGAGTTGGCGTTCCGCGGTGAGCTGGGTGACTACTTCGAGCGCGCGTTGGCCGCAGCGGCCAGTCCACGCGGACCAGACGGCGCTCAGAGCTTGGCGAATCGCGTCGAGCACGACGGACCGGCCGGACACGGCCGAGCCGCGGCAGTTGAAACGGCCAACTGGATTCCGCTGCTGGTCGAACGGATCGGCTCCGACCACGATCCGGCACAGAGCAACGTCCCGCCCGAGAGCTTCGCCGCCCTCGTCGCGATGGTGAGGAATAACGAGATCAGCCGTGACGTGGCCAGAGATGTGCTCACTCAGCTGGTCCAGGCAGGGGGCGATCCACGGGAGATCGTGGAGCGCGAGGGACTCGGGGCGCTGAACAGCTCCGATGATGGTGAGTTAATTGTCATTGTCGAGCGCGCCATTGCCGCCGACGCAGATGCCGCCGAGAAGGTAAGGGCGGGAAACCTGAAGGCGATCGGGCCGATTGTCGGTTACGTCATGCGCGAAACGAGAGGCCGCGCGGACGGAGGCGAGGTGACACGCCTGATCCGAGACCGCATCGGGCAAACCCCGGGCCAGCCCGGCGCTTGACGCACGCAAACCCCGGGCCAGCCCGGCGCTTGAGTGCGACACCGACACCGGGCAAACCCGTTGTTTAGGTGATAAACCCGACCGAAACCGTCAGTCGAAGCGGTGCGACAGCTTGCGCACAACGAGACCGGCGCCGAGGAGCGTTCCGCCCCCGAGCACCAGTAGACCCACGTTCAGTCCGGTGAACGGAAGCGTGCTTGACGTTGTGGATGCAACGGTTGAGTTCGCGTTCGTTGAGCACGTCTGAGGGTTATAAGCCTGGCACGTTGCGCTGCTAGCAGCCATCGCGGCCCCCGGCAACATCAGTGCAACAACGCCGATAACGAGCGCTAAGGTGCGTTTCATAACCTAGTCCTGGATCCTTTCCGATGACTCGGGAGACACGCCTTCCGTGCCCGTCCCCTACTAAACTTCGATAGTACAGACGCCGGTGCAAAAGCACAAGGCCACTGCTGCGCGTGATGCAAACGGTTACTGGACGTTTACCAAGTAGCTCAACGCTTGAGCCGGCGTTAGCGGGGTACGAGTGTAGACCCGCTCCAGTGCTGCCTGCACCGCGAATTGCTGCGAATTGATTGACTTGGCGGTCACGAAGTCCTTATGGGCGAGCGAGGTGTCTCCCAGTGCGGATGCCGCGAGGCCTTGTCCCAACCATGAGTACCAACCTCCCGGCTCGCGGGAGATCGATTGACCAAAGCGCTTCTCGGCGGTGACGTAGGCGCCGGTTTGAAGCGCGATCGCGCCTCCGAGTCGGCCCGGGTCGGCGCTCAATGGGTTGAGTTTCGCCGCGCGCGAGAGATCGCGAAGCGCCGCGGCTGGGTCGCTTTGGCGAGCGTTGGTGGCGAGCGACACCTCCCGCACTGACAGGTAGGGCAGCGCCACCACGACGACGACAGCGCACAGCGCGATCGTGGCGCCGGCGATGGCGACCGGCCTGGGGATGCGGAGACGGTGAGAGCGGCGACTCTGCGCAGCGGCGGTCGCCGTTTCCGGCGCTTCGCCCAGGCTCAGTGCTCCTGCCATGCCCAGGAACCCGAGGGCCGGCCCGGTGAGTGCGGGTATCTCCCAGAACCAGTCGAGCGAGCCGTGAATCAACCACACGATGAGCGGCAGCAGGGCCGTCGCCGCGACAACGCGGACGAGAGCTCCATCTCGCTTGCGCGCACGTAGGGCCGCCACAATCGCCGCCACCATGAAGGCCGCGAACAGCGCAAAGCCGACGAACCCGGTTTGGGCCAGCAGTGCCAGCTCGACGCTGTGAGTCCATTCCGGCTCCTCCGGGGTGCGGCGACGCGTGACGTAATAGTCAGCGAAGTTGTCCTGGCCCAGGCCACCGACCGGATGCGCGACCAGGGCGTCCAGCGCGACCCGCCAGACGTCATAGCGTGCGCTGCCGAGGTCGAGATAGTGCGATTTGGTCGAGAAGGTCGTCTCTTCGTGGCTGAATCCATGCCATTCGCGGGTGACGAACCTGAGCGGGTGACCATGGGTAGCGCTGACGCCGGCAATGGTCACGATCGCGATCGCCAGCGCGGTCGCGATCCCGCCGATCAGCCGCCCGCGAGCTGGGCTGGGGTCGGGCAGATTGAACCGGGTCTCACCCCAAGCGATCAGCGTTCCGATCACGAATGCCGCCGCGCAGATCAGCAGCGCAGCGTGTCCGGCGCGGCCGGCAGCATGGTTCAGCGCGGAACCGGCGGCGGTCTGGAACAGGTGCAGCAGCCGCCTCAGCAGTACGAGCACCGCGGCAATCGGGATGAGCGAGGCTGCTGCGACCCGCAGGCGATCAGGCACGAGGGCAATGGCAACGATGGCGACCAGCGGCAGGGTGAAGAGCCAGCCGCGACTCTGGACCGTCAGCGCGAGCTGCAGACCCGCGCAGGCGAACGCAATCAACACGCCACGCAGGGCGGCCGGGAGCTCCCGACGCGTGGCCAGCACGATGGCAGCGAGCGCGTCCATCGTGAACAGCGCGGCGGTGGCGTTGAAGTACCCCGTCGGGGCGGAGAGACGGCCACCGATGACCAGGCCCGCCAGGTGGTCAGCCGATGCCAGCCTGACCAGGAGGACGATCGCGATCACGCCCACTCCGAGTACGAAGGTCAGGAGCGCGATCAGCGCACCCTTTGGCGTCCACGGGATCACCAGCATCAGCGCGAAGATCAGGAAATACAGCAGTACACGGTTGCTGCCCTGAAGCGCGTCGCCGGGTGACTGCGCCCACGCGATCGAAAGATATGACCAGGCAACGTACAGAGCGAAGAATGTCAGCGCGGCAACGGTGACGCGAGACAGGCGCGGCCGCCCGCGTCCGATCATCACCGCCGCGAGCACCGCCGCGAAGACGAGTGCGCCCCAGTACCACGTGTCGGCGTCATATCCGCCATTGTGAATCGCCCACACAAGCATCACGCCAATCGCGCAGAATGCTGGTACGACTGCCGGCGCGTGCGCCATCCGGGCGCGGATGTGACCAATCTCCATGTTGTTAACCGACAGAGATCATCGCAAGTATCTCGGACCGCCGCTTTGCTGTGGTTGATCCCATGGACAGTCGTATGAGGACGACGGGTGGACGTTTGTTGGAGTCTCGATGTCTAGGCTCGTCCACGGTGTGGGGTCGGACCGATCAAGGCTGTATGCGAAAGTTGATCACGATCCTCACGATCTGCGCCGGACTGCTGTGCCTCTCTACTTCCAGCGCGTTCGCGCATCAGAGTGCTCATCGCTCAGGCAGCACGCGCTGCGCGGTGACCCGCACCGTCTCGGCCTCGCGCAGTTGTCGCTCGGCCCGCGTGCTGGTGACCCACCCGACGCGCATCGCGGGATAAGCGCCGCGGCGACTATCATGTTCCTGCATCGAAGCTCGCCCTTCGATGTCGTGCCCCGGAGCGTTCACGCGCTGCCGGGGCGTTGTTATGGCTGGGGGTGAAGGCCCGCGCACATGCGTCGGTGGGGAGATTTCTCCCGCGGTGACAACAGGTGCTTGGTGGCCGCAGAACCTAACGGCCGGCACTCGAGTCAGCGAACAGGTCGAGGGCCCGTCCCTGAGCTGTGAGGGTTCCGTCGGGGTTCTGCATCGCCCAACCGCCTCCAGCCCGATCCCACACCAGCAACGCCTTCAGCCACCCGGCCCGATGCATTGCAGCTGCCTCTCGCAGAGTCTCGGACAGCCACGCCGCCGTTTGCGCGCTGGTTCCGACGATATCCGGTTGATTCTCGTTGCACTCCTTCCCGCCATCCACGTCCACGGCGCAGAACCCGATCTCGGACACGATCACGTTGTCCCGCCCGGAGAGCATTCCCGCGCGGACTCCGGGCACCGACTCGATGCCTTCGGTGGAGGAGTTCGGAAGTCCGTAGGGATGTAGGTTCCAGCCAGCAATTGGTCCGCACGACGTGGTGCCCGGCTTCAGACAGGGCTGCGCTGCGTAGAGGTCGGGGATCCACGAGGTCTGATCGCTGAGCACGCCGGTGGCCGGCACGTAGATGTCGCGGGATGGAATCCGGTCCGCCTTGGCGGCGACCAGGAGCCGCACGAGGATGGTGGCGTACTCTCGGGCGGCAACCTTGCCTGACTGGGTGCCGGGCGGCGACCCCCAGTCCCAGGGCTCGTCCATCGGTTCGAACAGCACCATCTTGCCCGGATGGGCCTGCAGGACCGAGCTCGCGGTTTGCACGAAGCCCTGGACATAGCTGCCAATGCCGGTGTTGTCGGTCGCCAGGCACAACTTGCTGGGGTCCGGGTCGTCCTCGCAGCCTGGTGGTCCGCTGGCCGGATCAACCTGGATGTCGGGAACCATCCGCGCGGCGAACACGGTGTTGAGGCCCGCCGCGAACTGCGGAGCGTTCTCGGGCGTCTGGCCGGCGTCGACCTCGACGCTTCCCTCGCGGTCGTAGACGATCCCGCGGTTGGCAAAATCGCCCAGTGCCCCCACGCCCGAGCTGCTGTTGTAGTTGAGGCCGAGCCACGCGAGAGGTGGCGCTGGAGCCGGCAAGGCCGGGGCGGGCGGAGTCGCGGCCGGGGGAGCCGGGGTCGGGGCGCGATACCTGGTGATGACGTCCAGGCTCAGCAACGCAATGCCTACCGCGACAATGACCAGGAGCTTCCAACGGCGCCTCAGCGCCGAGCGGGGAGGGACGTCGCCAGCCACGCGCTAACCCGCTGGCGTCGGCCGAGCTTCCAGCCCGACTGACCCGCCGCGCCGGGCTTCGAGGCCTCCGCGGCGTTGAGGCTCCCGTCCGCTCATCGCGGCTTCGGACCCGTCCCGAACGCTTCCCAGCTTGGCATCTGTCTGAGCCTAACTGTCGGCGGGACGCTGTTCCAAATTTGTACCGGCGGGAGCCGTTGGCCCTGAGGGCCGCGAGGGGAGGGCGAGCACCCACGGCGTCTGGACGTTCGTTCGAGTGGGCCAATGGACGTTCGTTGGGTTCTGAGCGTTGAGGCTCGTCCAGCTTGGGGGGCGTGGCCGATCAAGGCTGTATGCGAAACCTCCTCAAGATCCTTTCGGTCTCCGCCGGACTGCTGTGCATCTCGACCTCGACCGCGTTTGCGCACGAGACAGCCCATAGCTCGCGCAGCACTCGCTGCAAGGTCAGTCACCACGCTGAGGTTTCGCACCGTTGCCGGCCGACTCACCGCACGATCCGTCATACCGTCCGCTTGGCGGCCCCCAAGGCGCCGGCCCGGGGCGGGGTTCACGTCAAGGCGCCCGCGCCGGCTCGCACTCCGGTCGCCGCGGTCACGGTCGCTCCGCTGGTTCCGGTCGCCGCGACCCCCGCTCCTGTCGTCCCGGTCACGGGCGGCGGCGGCGGAAACGGATCGATCCTGTTCGACGGGACGTTCAACACCGGCCTGACGAACTACACCGATCAGTTCTTCACACCCGGTTCGCTGACCGAGATCAACTCCAACGAGGAGCAGTACAACATCACCAGCGCCGACAATCCGGCCGGCAACGGCCACTTTCGCGGAGACCTCTCCAGCAGCAACATCTACCCGGCCGGCACGCCGGAATGCACGACGATCCCGATCCAGTTCAACAACGGTCTGGCCGCGGTCAGCAACAGCAGCTGGCTCCAGGTCGCCGAGACGAAAGACTCGACCGCCAGCCTGGCCGGCTGGGGCATGATGGTCACCTCCTACTACGGCGGCCAGAACGAGTTCTCGATCAACTTCAACGGCTACGCAAGCGACTCCCCCGCCTGGACCAGCGGCCCGATCGACACCGGCATCCACACCGTGTCAATCTGCACCAACGACGCCAACGACAGCTCCGGCGAGGTCTACGGCATCTGGCTCGACGGCGTCCGCCAGACCTTCAACCACGGCGCCAGCTCCGGCTCACAGACCCTGAGCGGATTCGCCATCATCGACGACGGCGCCAGCTCATGGCCCCTGGACATCAACGACTACACCGGCGGAACCACCGGCAACCAGCTCATCCACGGCGCCCCCCTCGTCACCACCATGGGCTCCAACGACCTACCGCCCGAGCCCACCGGAGGCTGGAACAGCTTCTAACCCGCCGCCGGTCACTCCGGCCCGGTCGACGCCACGCCCGCGTCGAGACGCCAAACCATCGCAACTCGAAGCCCGATTTCCCGTCGCTACGGGAAGTCGGGCTTTGTGCGTTACGGTTCAGGTGGTGCACGTCGAAGCCATACCGTCGAGCTTCAGCGACCCTCGGCGCGGTCCGTTCGTGGACCGTTTCCGTGCCGCGCTTCGGTCGCCCGACATCGCCATCCTTGACGTCGGGGCGGGTCGACGACCCACCATCCCGGCAGAATGGCGCCCCAGCGGAACCCATTACGTGGGTCTTGACATTGCCGGCGACGAGTTGGCTGTCGCCGAGCCCGGCTCCTACGACGAAGTTGTGATCGGCGACATCGGCTCTCATGTACCCGCCCTCGATGGCCGCTTTGACCTTATCGTCAGCTGGCAGGTGCTCGAGCACGTCGAAGACCTGCAAGCTAGCCTCGAGAACACGCACAGATACCTACGGCCCGGCGGGCGCATGGTAGCGATGCTGTCTGGCTCCTATGCCGTATTTGCGCTCCTGGCGAGGGTGATTCCGTACGAGATTCGCATGAGAGCCATGACGCGATTCCTCGGCGTGGAACCCGGTACCCGGTTCGAGACGCATTACAACAAATGCACCTACCGAGCACTCGATGCCCTGCTTGGGACATGGACCGGCCACGAGGTCGTTCCGCTCTACTGCGGCGCGGATTATTTCCGCCCTTGGCCATTCGTGGAACGCACCTACGTCGCTTACGAACACTGGCTCGTACGTACGAAACGCGTCAATCTTGCGACGCATTACCTCATCGTCGGCGACCGTTAATCACGTCTCGTAACTGTCGCGGCGACCCGCCGCAGTGGTCAAGCAGTTCAGGGCGGCGCGCGCGATCGGCTGAGTGGGATCTCGCGTCGAGATGTGCAGACGTTTCCGCCGCACGCCGCGTCGACCGCGCTAGAGCTGTCCAACGCTGGGAGCCGAGGATCTGGACGTTCATATCAACTTCGCGTGAGTTCGGAGGGTGGACGTTTGTTGGGTTCTGGGTGTTGAGGCTCGTCCAGGTGGGCGCGTTTGGCCGATCAAGGCTGTATGCGAAAGTTGATCACGCTCCTCTCGATCTCCGCGGGATTCTTGTGCCTCACCACCTCGAGCGCCTTCGCGCAGCAGAGCACTCATCGCTCGTCCAGCGCTCGCTGCACGGTCGGACACCGCGTCGCGGCTTCGAAGCGTTGTCGCGCGACTCGCCCGAAGGTCCGCCACACGGTGCGCCAGGCAGCCACCACGGGCACAGCCGGAAACGGCTCGATGCTGTTCGACGGCACCTTCAACAGCGGTTTGAAGAACTATGCCGATCAGTTCTTCACATCCGGTTCGCTGACCGAGATCAACTCCGACGAGGAGCAGTACAAGATCACCAGCGCCGACAATCCGGCCGGCAACGGCCACTTTCGCGGGGATCTCGCCAGCGCCAACATCTACCCGGCCGGCAAGCCGGAGTGCACGACGATCCCGATCCAGTTCAATAAGGGTCTGGCCGCGGTCAGCAACAGCAGCTGGCTCCAGGTCGCCGAGACGAAGGACTCGACCGCCAGCCTGGCCGGCTGGGGCATGGCTGTGAGCTCCTACTACGGCGGCCGGAACGAGTTCGCGATTGAGTTCAACGGCTACGCCAACGACGCGCCGGCTTGGACCAGCGGCCCGATCGACACCGGCATCCACACTCTCTCGATCTGCACCAACGACGCCAACAACAGCTCGGGCGAGGTCTACGGCATCTGGTTCGACGGTGTCCGGCAGACCTTCAACCACGGCAGCAGCTCCGGCTCGCAGAGCTTGAGCGGATTCCCGATCATCGATGACGGCGCCAGCTCATGGCCGCTGGACATCAACTGCTACACCGGTGGATCAACCACACCGACCGAGCTCATCCACGGCGCCCCCCTGGTCACCACGATGGGCTCCAACGACCTACCGCCCCAGCCCTCGGGAGGCTGGAAGAGCTTCTAGGTCAGCCGCTCATCCCCAGACGACGCACCGCGCGGAATGGTGATGCCGATCCCAGGTGGCGGCGACCCTATGGGCTGGCGAGTCAGCCCCATATGTTGAGCGAAACGCAGGGTGGTGACGACGAGGGCGGTCAGCGACACGCTCGGTGGTGACGGTTCTTCCCGGGCGGGGTGGCCGACGACATGATGGTGATCGTCATGTTGATTGTTGGGCCCCCTCGTCGATCCTTGGCGGGTGTGGCGAGGGGGCCCTTGATTCCCCTGAAGGAGGGGCGATCTTGCTCATCGTCGCAGACGATCGCTCGGGCTTGGAGGCGGATATCGCCGCGGGCCGGCTTTTGTGCCCGCCGTGCTGCTCGGGATCGGGCTGATCCACTCCCGGCGTTCACCGCGTGGGTGGAATCGGTCTATCACCGCGCCACGCACTCAGACACCGGAGCGCCGCCACTGGAGCGCTTCCACGCCGCTGGGCCTGCGCCGACGCCGCCGACGGAGACGACGTTGCGCGAGGCGTTTCTGTGGTCAGAGAAGCGGACGGTGTCGAAGACCGCAACGTTCGGGATGCACGGCAACGACTACGAGGTCGACGCGGAGCTCGCCCGCCAGCGGGTTGAGCTGGTGTTCGACCCGCTTGACCTGACCGAGCTTGAGGTGCGGCTCGCTGGCCGCCGAGTCGGGATCGCGGTGCCGCTGCATATTCGCCGGCACGTGCACCCCAAGGCCCGGGCAGAGCCTGACCTCGAGCGGCCCGTGACCGGGATCGACTACCTCGGCCTGGTCGCCGCCCGCCGCGAGCGGGAGCTTGCGCAGCGGATCGACTACCGCAACCTGCCGCCGGCCGGCGACAACGACAACGACAACGTGGAGGAACGGGATGAGCATCGACCGGTTGCGCACGCATTGGGGATCCGAGCCGGCACACGGTGATCTACCTCCCCAACCCGGTGATCGGTCCGCGCGGTCTGCACGCCGAGATCGTCTGCGCGCTCGGCGACACACCGCGCTTTTACACCGCCCAGCTGATCGCGCAAGCCCAAGAGATGCTCCGAGACCGAGGAGGCCGAGCGTGGCCGCCGGGCCGTGCTCGTGTTGGACGAGAGCCATCTGCTGAGCTCGGAGCAGCTCGAGCAGTTGCGGATGCTGACCGACAGCCAGATGGACTCGCGCGCGACGTTCGCGTGCCTGCTGCTCGGCCAGCCCACGCTCCGCCGGCGGTTGGCGCCAAGCCACGTTCGCCGCGCTGGATCAGCGGATCGCGCTGCGCTACACGATCGAGGGAATGAACCTCAAGGAAACCGGCGAATACATCGCGCACCATCTGAAGCTCGCCGGCGGCTCCGACACGCTCTTCAACGATGACGCGATCGGGCTGATCCACGAGTCCTCCCGCGGCCTCGCACGCCAGGTGAACAACCTCGCGACCCAGGCGTTGATCGCCGCACGTGCACCGCAACCTCCCCGCCGAGCAACTCGACCGAGCCTTGCCAGCACTCGCCGCCGCGGGCCGAGCCAGGCACACCAGGATCAACACCGGCGGGCGTCCCGCCGAACGCTGGCACGCCAGCCTCCCCGCCTGAACCGGCACCGGCTACGCGCGTGTGGGTCGCATCGCTCGCCCCACCCAGCCCTCGCGCCCACCAACACGTCCCGCGTGCCCCAACGACCGCAGTGGCGAGCGATCACCAGCGGGAGCGAAGCGGTCACAAACGCGCGACGCACCCCGACACGTTCCAACCCACCCCACCTTCATTGCAGCCTTTCCCCGACCGCCCGACGACGCGGACCGAACGCCGACGCCCGCGATCACCCCTTCATTCGTTTCTTCGTTCATCACCCCCGATCGCCACCCCCGACGGCGCCGCCATCACCAACCACGGTGTCCGACAACACCCATACCGGCGAGCGCACGCGCGGTGTGGCCGGCGGAAGCGTGTTCTCGGGCCTTGATGGGCTCGACGCTCGTCCTCGCCAGGAGGCGACATGCGCATGCGGGAGATCCCAAATTGAGACGGCTGCGCATGCATGAGCACCCAAATCGTGATCCGCCGGGGTGATTTGTGCGATTGGGCATGCCTCACATGTCCGATCCCCCAAATCCTCCGGGAAGTTCGCAATTTGGGATCTCGTACAGGTGCTCGATTGCGCCGCGGTCGCGACGCCGGTGGATGCGCGTGCTCTGCTCGATCCGTGCGGATGGTCCGCCTTGGGAGGCGCAGTTGCGTGATCGTGGGTGTGGTTTGTTTGGGGTGTGGGGGGTGGTGGTTGGGTGGGTTGGGTTGGGTTGGGTGGTTTGGGTAGGGAGGGTGTGGTTTGGTGGGTTTGGGGTGGGGTGGGGGTGGGGGTTTTCGGTATGTGTGTCCAGTTGTGGGGTGGTGTGCTGCGGGGTTTTTGGGGGGGGTCCGATGCGTGGGTATGCCCCTAACATGCCGCAGTCTCCTCACAGCATCAGCGCTGGCCCTTGCTTGCGCTGCCGCAGCTCCTGCCGCCCAGGCAGCTTCTTCTGCCGCGACGGTTGCGGTGTCGGTTCCGACCGGACTCGTTGCGACCGGAGGGAACGGCCAGGTGACTTTGAACTGGACGGCCGATCCGGCTGCTAACAAGGTCACGACCTACAACGTGTATCGCGTGGGTCAGACGTTCACCGGTCCGTGGGCCTCGCCGACCGGTACCACGTTCACGAATGCCAGCGGGATCGTCAACGGCACGCAGTACTGCTATCAGGTCAGCGCCACGAACGCGAGTGGTTCTAGCGCCGAGAGCGCTGCGGTGTGCGCCACCCCGAACGTTGCGGTGGTCACGACGCCTGTCGTGCCCGCGGTGCCCGCGGTGCCCACGTCGGTGACCGCGTCACCCGGCAACGCTCAGGTGACTTTGAACTGGACGGCCAATCCGGCTGCTGACAAGGTCACTACCTACAACGTGTATCGCGTGGGTCAGACGTTCACCGGTCCGTGGGCCTCGCCGACCGGCACCACGTTCACGAATGCCGGCTCGGTCGTCAACGGCACCCAATACTGCTACCAGGTCAGCGCCACCAACACCGTCGGCGCCAGCGCCGAGAGCGCCGCGGTATGCGCCACCCCCACCGCCCCCACCTCCACGCCCGTCACGCCCGTCACGCCGGTCACGCCGGTCACGCCGGTCACCGGTAGCGGCGGCGGGAACGGCACGACCCTGTTCGACGGCACGTTCAACACCGGCCTGACGAACTACACCGACCAGTTCTTCACCTCCGGATCGCTGACCGAGATCAACTCCGACGAAGAGCAGTACAACATCACCAGCGCCGACGATCCCGGCGACAACGGCCACTACCGCGCAGACCTCTCCAGCAGCAACATCTACCCGGCCGGCACACCCGAATGCACCACCATCCCGATCCAGTTCAACGACGGCCTCGCCGTCGTACCCAACAGCAGCTGGCTCCAGTTCTCAGAAACCAAGGATTCCACCGCCAGCCTGGCCGGCTGGGGCATGGCTGTGAGCTCCTACTACGGCGGCCAGAACGAGTTCGCGATCGAGTTCAACGGCTACGCCAGCGACGCTCCGGCCTGGACGAGCGGCCCGATCGACACCGGCATCCACACCGTCTCGATCTGCACCAACGACGCCAACGACAGCTCCGGCGAGGTGTACGGCATCTGGCTTGACGGCGTCCGCCAGACCTTCAACCACGGCAGCAGCTCCGGCTCACAGACCCTGAGCGGATTCGCCATCATCGATGACGGCGCCAGCTCATGGCCGCTAGACGTCAACGACTATACCGGCGGAACCCCCGCCCCCAACCAGCTCATCCACGGCGCCCCCCTCGTCGCCACCATGGGCTCCAACGACCTACCGCCCGAGCCCACAGGAGGCTGGAACAGCTTCTAAACCCCACGCAGCACCCCGTCGACACCCCGTCGACACACCACACGCCCAACCCACAGCCCGGTTCCCCATCCACACGGGAACCGGGCTTTTCCGCGCCCACCCAAACACCACCCCAACACCACCACGAGCGGCGGCCCTGAGTTTGCTCGGCGCACCGTCCTCAAAATGGCTTGACGGCGATACACCTTTTCGAGGCGCGCGTCGATTGACGGAAGACGATCGGTCGTGGCGTGCCAACAGGCCACGCGAGTGAGGATTTCCGGCCAACCATGTCATCCTTATGCCGTGGTGAAACCCCGCCCGTTGGCCACGCTCGTCGCGGTCGTGATGGTCACAGCCAGCGGTTGCTCATCGCCAACGGCCGCTAGCCATCCGCCGCTCTCCCACGCGGGGGCACCCGGATACTGGACTCGAGCGAGATTGTTGGGCGCCGATCCGCTGCGGGGGTTCAGGCTCCGACACGTGCCGTTGCTAGGACAGTCGGCCAATGCGCATACGGCGCTGCTCGCCCTGCGCGTTGGGGCACTATTCGTCCGCGGCGCCAGCGGCAATCATTTCTGCACGGCGAGCGTCGTCACCAGCCCCGGAAAAGACCTCCTGATCACGGCCGCGCACTGCATCGACAGCGGCAAGGGCGGCAACTACACCCAGGACATCGTCTTCATCCCCGACTACCAGGACGGCCAAGCGCCGTTCGGCATCTGGACACCGGCGCAGCTCGTGGTCGCACCACAGTGGTCGAGCGAGTCCAATCCCAACTTCGATTTCGGCTTCATCGTGCTCAAGCCGCTGGATGGAAGGAACATCGAGGACGTGCTGGGTGCCAATCGACTCGGCATCGACACCGGTTACCGCTATGTGGTGCGGGTCACGGGCTATCCCTCGAGTGCCAGTGCCGCGATCACGTGCGCCAACGTCACGTCCCGCCAAAGCCCTACTCAGCTTCGGTTTGACTGCGGCGGGTTCACCGGCGGCACCAGCGGCAGCCCATGGGTAACCCACTTCGATCGCCAGACGCGTACGGGGACGATCGTCGGTGTGATCGGCGGGTACCAGCGCGGCGGTGACACCCCATCCATCTCGTACAGCTCCTACTTCGATCGAGCCGCACAGCGCCTTTACCTGAAAGCCGTCGCAGACGAGGCGGCTGCTGCCGGATAGTGGGGGCCCAACGAGAGGTTTGACCTGTGATGGTTCGTGCAGACGAACACTTCGGGGCACGGGAGCCCACGACGCGATTCGGGATGTGATGGCGGCCCGCGGCCACCGTGGCGCTGATCCCGCGGATTCTGTCTCGGGCCCGCGTCGTCGGCTCCACCGACGGTCCCTGCAATCACACCCCGCGCGGGCTAGCGCCGCTGCGGACGACAGATAAAGATGGGATCGACCCCATTGGGCCCACGCAGCCGAAACGTCGCAATCTCCGCAGCCGGCCACTCATAGTCCGGTCGAAAAGCATCGACATCGAATCCGGACTCGCTCAGCCTATTCACATAGTCACGACCGTAGATCCGGACGTGATCGCTCTGTCCGAATACCCGCTTGCGCTCCTCAGGGCTTGTGATCGACGGGTCCTCGAACGTCGTCTCGCGCAGCAGCGTCGGAATCAGCAGGATCGCCCAGCCACCGGGTTTGAGGACGCGATAGATCTCTCGCATCGCGCGTCGGTCTTCGGGCACGTGCTCGAGGACGTGGTTGCACAGAACCGCGTCGAACGACTCGTTGCCAAACTGTAGGTCGGTCACGTCGACCCGCTCGGTAGCGAACCTTTGCTCAAAATCGCCAGTGACATACTCGATTGTCGGATCGGTTTCGAAATGATGAGCAATCGACCGCTCAGGGGCCACATGCAGAACTCGCATTCCCGACACGATGAGCTCCGGATGACGCTCGAAATAGATCGACAGCGCCCGATGCCGCTCTCCCGAACCGCAGTTCCAGCAGATGCGATTGGGCGTTTGTCGCGGTGCGAACTTGGAAAAGCTTGCGCCGCAACACGAGCACGTGACAGTGGTGCCCCGATAGAGGGTCCTACCCTCGATGTGGCGACCTGCGGTGATTACCTTGTCTTGGACCCGAAGCAGCCATCCCGACGTTGCGCGCATACCCAGCGAATGTATCGGGTTACGATCCTGCGCGGGATCCGTATGCTGCTTACCATGGCGAGAGCCCCCGACCGCCGCAGCTACGAGCCACCGCGCTCCGAGGAGCGACTCAGGGCCCACTGGGAGATCGAACGGGCACTGGCCGACCGCTTGCGCAACGCCAGCCGGGAGGACCGTACGACTCTCTACGGATCAGTGTATGACGAGCTGTTTCAGCGCGTCCCCGACCACCCCCAGGTCCTGCGGAGAGCTGATCCGGTCGAGCGGGAGGCATCGGCGCGCAGCCAGGCCGCCCTGGTGCAACGATTTCTTCCGCCCGGCGGTGTGTTCGTCGAGATCGGAGCCGGGGACTGCTCGCTGTCGCTGGCACTCGCGTCACGTGCTGGCCACGTGTACGCCGTGGAGGTTTCGCGCGAGATTGCATTCACCGAGAACGCCCCGGAGAATTTTGAGCTCTTGATTACTGACGGCCGAGCGATCCCGGTCGAGCCGGAGACTGTCGATCTTGTCTACAGCAACCAGCTGATGGAGCACCTCCATCCCGATGATGCGGCTGAACAGCTTGGACAGATCTTCGCGGCGCTGCGGCCCGGGGGGCGCTACATGTGCCTCACGCCGAATCGGCTCCTCGGCCCGTCCGATATCTCGATGTACTTCGAAGACGAAGTCGCCAATGGCTTCCACCTGCGCGAGTACTCAAACAGCGAACTCGACGATCTGTTCCGCGAAGCGGGCTTCGCGTCGGTTGACGTCTTTTCCACCCTCGGGAAGCGGGTTCGGACGTTGCCGATGCCTCCGATGCGTGTGCTCGAATCGGCCTTCAGCGCACTTCCGCGGCCAGCCCGCCGGCGGCTCAAGCGCTACCGGCCGATCCGCAAGCTGTTGTGCCCGGGCGGCGGCGTGGTCGCCAGCAAGACCTGACCGAGGCGGCTCGGACTCGCCTAAATCAGCGCCGGCTGCTCCTGGGGCCGCGCTGGATCCACCACGCCCCCTCTCGGTAGGCTCCGTGCTAGCGCGAGCAATGCCGGCCCCAGGCCCAGCAGAATCCACACGCGCCAATCATCTCCGTCCGTGAACAAGAAGATCGCCGTCAGCATCCCGAGTGTGCCCATCATGCTGGCTTGAGCAAGGTACGCGTAGTCACGGTAGCCCTTCTTGCGGAACATGCGGGACGCCAGCAAAGCGGTGCGGAGGCTGGCGACCACAATGGCCAGATAGGCCAGGAGACCGACGATCCCGTCTTCGGCCAGCAGCTGAAGGTAGGTGTTGTGGGCAGGGTACGGAGCCACCCCGGCGCTTCCGGTGATGTACTGGACGCGCGATACGTTCTTATGCAGCAGGGTGTAGCGGGGCTCGACGACCGCGAAGTTGTTCAGGCCGACGCCGAACAGGGGATGTTGTTCGAAGACCTTGGCGGCAACCGGCCAGATGTCGCTGCGGCCGCTCGTCCCGCCTCCGAGGTCGGTGATGCGGGCCAGCGAACCAGGCTGGGCCGCTACGACAATCCCGGCGATGACGAGGGCGACGACGGCAAAGGCCAGCAGGCGCCGCCGCTGTTCAGGGAACAAGACCATCGACACCAGGGTGGTCACCGCCAACGCCAACAGGCCGCCGCGCGACTCGGTGCGAAAGAACGCCACCGTAATCAGGGCAAACGCCAGGACCAGGGCGATCCGCGCGGCCCGGCGGCGGTAGACGTTGTAGAGGCCCAAGGCCAGGAACATCGCAGCGATAAATCCCGCCGCCTGCAGGTTTGGATCGCCGCCGCCGCCGGTGAGGCGGCCGTTGGCCGCCGCGGCGGCGGCGGTCGCGGCGTTGGTGACGGCGGTGGTCGTCGTTGCGGTGTCCAGGCCGCCGGTGGCCAGACCGTAAATGGCCGCCACCGTGCCACCGATCACGAACGCCAGCGCGATGAGGCTGATGCCTCGCGCGGTCGGCGTGGCCATGACGATCAGCATCGCCAGTGCCCCGAGCCACCAGAACCCGGCTTCGGAGGCAGCCGCTCCGGGGTCGGGCGCCCAGGCGGCCGAGACCGTCAATAAGAGCATGAACAGGATCAGCCCGATGAGCAGCCGGCGCTGCTCCTTGATCACGGCGAGCGTGCGGAACCGAGCGGCGAACGCTCCGATGAACCCCAGCCCGACCAGCACTCCGACCGCGTTTGGCAAGACGGTCAGTGCTCTGATGTCCTTGATGAACAGGATCGCCGTGAACACCGCGAAGGCGACCGGAAGATCAAAGAACACCACCGGCGCGTAGGCGGCAACCAGCACGATCCCCAATCCGTACTTGATCCGTCCGTCAGCGAGAAAGCGCCCGCAGACGAGAGCCGCCACGATCGCGGCGGTCATGATCATCGACGGCGGAATCTGGGGCAGGGATCCGAACCGCGTCGTGAATTGACCAGCCGCGGTGGGCGGGCCGGGCGATCTCTCGAGCTCAAGGCGTGGCGTCGTGCTAGCCATCTCGGCTCACGCCCCGTGAGGTTGCGAGCGACGCCTGCCGGCTCGCCGGCGCCCCGACACACCGACCCGGGATTCGGCGATCACCTGGTCATACAGCGCGCGCGTGCTCTGCACCCAGGGGCGAGCGGTGAACTCCCGTTCGTACTTCTGCCGCCCGGCACTTCCGAGCGCGCGGCGCCGGGCCGGATCACCCAAAAGATCAGCCAACGCGCCGGCGAGGACTTCGGCCGACGGGTGCGCGGGGACCAGGACGCCCGTCTGGCCGTCGGAGACGATCTCGGGGATGCCCCCCACGTTCGTCGCGAGCACAGGGACTGAAGCGGCCATCGCCTCGATCAGAGTAGTCGGGAACGCCTCCGCCCGAGACGGGTGAAGGCAGATGTCGAAGGCATCAAAGCACCTCATGACGTCTGACCGGGCGCCGGCCATGACCACGGAGTCCCCGAGGGGACTGGCCAGCTGGGCGATGCGGTCCCCGGAGGCGCCCTGTCCGACGATCAGCAGCCGCAGCTGCGGAAACACTCCCCGCAGCAGGCTGATGGCCTCCAGCGCGAGGTCGTGGGCCTTCTCAGGGCGCAATGCCGACACCATGCCGACCACGAGATGATCCTCGGTCCAGCCGAACTCACGACGGACCTCACGACCGGCGCCGGGGGCTGGATTGACGTCGATGCCGTTATGGATGGTGACGAGCTGACGGTCCGATCCCCAGCCGGGCTTGGCGTACACACGACGAGCGCTGTCGGAGACGGCGATCACGCGCGCCGCGCACCCTCGCACGACCAGCCGCAGGCAATAGGTCTCGATGCTATGGCCCCACTCGATCGTGTGGACCGAACAGACCATCGGGACACCCAGCGATCGCGCGGCCAGACCGCCGATCCAATCCGAGTTCGCCAAGTGAGTGTGGACGATGTCAGGGTTCACCGCCGCGATGTGGCGGCGCACAGCCTGCACGATTCCCAGTCCCGGCCGCCCGACCATGTTGAGGTTGTGCGGTGCGATACCAGCCTGGCGCAGTGGCGCCGCGGCGGGATTCCCATCGCGCTCGGTCAGACACGCGACCGAAAGGTTGATTCCGGCCAGCGGCGCCGCGACGGCGAACTGGCTGAGCAGCATCTCCGCACCGCCCATGGCGAAGTGGTCAATCAGCGCCAGCACGTTGCACTGCGTCTGCACTGCCGGCGCGCTGCCAGCTGAACCGGCCTGAGTCAGCGCCACGACGTTACAAACCGCTAGCGGCTACGAGGCTCGCGCTGACCCGTGGCCACAGGTTCCTTCGACACGGCCCACGGCGCGCTGTTGGGAACCAACCCGTTCGATCCAGAGTGCCCGTAGCCATTCGGGTCGCCGTACATCCTTCCCAGCGTTTGCCCGACGAGCACGAGGCCGGAGATCCGCGCCCCGGTGCGAGAAAGGAGTTCGCGTGCCCGGGCCAGCTGCCGTCGATCCGTGTGACGCGGACGGGCCACGAACACGACGGTGTCGCACATGGGAGCGATGCGCAGGGATTCACTGACCTCGCCAACCGGGGCGGTGTCGATGATGACGCAGCCGGCCACGCGCTGCGCCTGTGCGAGCAGCAACGGGACGCGCATCATGACCTCGTCGATGCTCGACATGCTGGACAACGGGAGTGGGAGCAATTTGACGTTGGGTAGCCTCGGAACCGAGACGAGCGCGTCGAGTGGCTGTTCGACGTCGTCCTTGTTGCCCCATGCGTTCTGGGCCATGTCGATTTCAAGCACCCGGGCCAGACTCGGCTTGCGCAGATCGAGATCGAGCAGGACGACATCTTGCCCGCTCTCGGAGAAAGCCGCCGCCAAAGCGGTGACGAGCGTCGTCTTGCCGTCGCCGGCGCCGGCGCTGGTGACCATGATCACTGGCGCGCGCTCCGCCAACTCGAGTTGGACCCGCAGGATCCGCACCTGCTCGAAGGCGGCCGGAGGCAGCTGCCAGGGCGTCACCGGACCGGTGCCGGTCCGGCGAATGTGCGGAATCGACGCGAGGATCGGTGCCGGGAACAGCTTCGTCACCTCTTCCTCGTCGCGCACCGGCCGGCTGAAGAACTCCAACCCGAGCGCGGCGATGCTCGCCAGCGCGAAGCCGCCGACCAACGCGAGCAGCAGGATCAGCACATGCGACGTGCCACTGGGGGCGGTCGGCGCCTGAGCCGTCTGCGCGACCGAGATCGTCGGATCGCCGTGAGTCGCTTGGGCCGCCTCGAGCTCGTTGATCTGCGTGGAGATATTCGCGACCTCGGTGGCGCCCGACGCGCCTTCGGCCTTGAGCGCCTGGGAGCGTGCCTGCAGGACGGTCAGCGCGCTGGCGATGTTGCGCTGCACGATGGCGCCGCGGTCGGCGACGGTGACGCTCGCATACGTGTTGGCCAGCTTGGCCGCCTCGGCCGGCGAGGAGGCGGTCGCCGTGACCGAGACCACGTCGCTCTGACCGAGCGGCGTCACGCTGACCGCGTTCTGCACGCTCTGGGTGGTCCACGGCGGTCCCATTGCGGCCGCGGTGCCGCTGGCCGCCTGGGTCGAGTCGATCAGGCCGAGAGCGGTCTGCAGGTCGCGCGCGGGATCACCGCTCTGGATCATGACGCCGATCCCGATCCACGCCGGGTCGCCCGAGGCGAGGGGACTGACGAGCACCGAGGCGGTGGCCTGGTAGCTATGACCGGCGCGCTGGACGGTGAACGCCGCGGCGGCGACGGTCAGCAAGGTCACGATAATGACGAACTTCCAATGGCGCCGGACGGCGCGCAAATAGGGCCCGACTGCCTCTTGAGTCGAACTCGTTGCGGGCTCGAGCTCGAGCCCGCCGTAGTCGTC
>Ga0302326_10005739_pt1 | contig 28177 bp, 14 predicted proteins | sample Palsa_T0_3_FD_202264 | JGI IMG/M metagenome (GOLD analysis project Ga0302326, IMG submission 202264) | Peat permafrost microbial communities from Stordalen Mire near Abisko, Sweden - Palsa_T0_3 | ecosystem: Environmental > Terrestrial > Soil > Palsa > Peat permafrost | place: Sweden: Abisko... | reverse complement strand
GCGCGGGCCCCTCGGCGACCAGCCCGGACGGACTGTACCTCTACGTGGCGAACCACAACATGGTGCAGGGCCACCCCCAGGATAACGTCCTGGACGTGATCGACTTGGCGAGCAAAAAGGTGATCCACAACATCCCCGTCGAACCGAACCCGCACTGGGTCGTATTCGATAATAAAAACGGGCGGTTTTACGTCACGGACCACATGTCCGCCGTCGTCACGGTCCTAAATTCCAACACTAACGCGATCATCACGACGATCGAGGTTGGCGAGACCCCGTACAGCGCAGCCCTCTCACCCGACGGCAGCCGCCTGGCGGTCACGAGCTTCAATGGCAACGAGGTTTTTTTGGTCAACACCGCGACCGACAAGGAGGTCGCGATTATCCCGGTCGGGGGGAATCCGCTGGACATCGCGTACTCGCCAGACGGGCGCTACCTCTTCACGGCAGACAACGATGACAACACGGTCACGGTGATCGACACTGCGGATGACCGCGTCATCGCCCTGATCCCGACCGGGAAGGCTCCAACGAGCATCTCGGTGCTGCCCAACGGGCGCCAGGCATACGTCACCGACGAGAACAGCGGCACGATCGAAGTCCTGAACATTCCGAAGTAAGGGCACTGCGGCAATAAGGCGATCCCCTAAAAGGGCTTGTGCTGCCTCAGCCCCGCGAACGTGAGCCGGCCAGCCCCGAGGCAGCGGTAGCGCTCATTGCCGACCTGTTCGATTAGCACACAGCTAGGTGACTCTCTTGGTGACAACTAGCGGCACGACCGCGGCCACTAGGACCTGCCTCTTCTGCGGGCGTCCAGGCAAGCTGACGAACGAGCACGTCCTGCCGTACTGGCTCGACAACGTCGGAGGCACCGGGGACATGGCTTACCTCAGGGAGCGAGGCGGCCCGGACTACGAGCCGTGGCAGCACGCACGCATGGGAAAGCCGCGTGACCTGCAGGCTAAGGCACCGTGCGCCGCATGCAGCAACGGCTGGATGAACGACATGGACCGGGCGCTGGGCATTCTCGGGCCGCAGCTGGTGCGGGGCAAGCAGGTATCGCTCGCGACCTGGGCGGTGAAGTTCGCGTTGATGCAGCAGCGGCTCTATCCCAGAGACAGCCGGTTCGTGATCCCTGATGAGGACTACGAGCGCTTCTATGCCGACAGGCAGCCGAGCGAGCTCATGCTGATGTGGGCAGGTTACATGGAGCCCCCAGGCAAGCACGGCGGCCCGGTGATGTCGTTCGGCGAGCACACCCTGAGCGAGGAGAGCCACGGCTCGGAACTGCTGGCTGCGGTCGGGCTCCCGGCGGATCTTGCCGCCAAGGGCTACAGCGGCATGATCCGCCTCGGACACCTGGTCGTCGGCATCCATCGGCTCGGCTGCGCCGAGCTTCACCCGTTCCACGTACCGCCGCCCTGCCGGCAGTGGACGCAGATCTGGCCGGCGCGCGGTACGAAGCCATGGCCGCCCCAAGCGATGGCAACCGCCATCCGCCTGCCGCGCCTCGGTACCGGATTTCGGCTACCGAGGACCGAAGTCTCAAAGGAGGCGACGTGAATACGCCTGGCCCTCCGGAGCGTCCGGCATCGGGCCATCCCGGCTCTTGCGCCGCCGCGGTGTTGTCCACGTAAGGGGCCGGCTCGCTCGGAATCTGCCCATCCGGGCAACGGCCGGCTAGTGTCCCCGGAACCGGATGTGCGGCGGGCTCATGCCTGCCGCCTCGCACCGGTGAGCGAAGCGGCCATCGCCCGGTCCAGCCGTTATCCGCAGTGCGGTGCCGGCTTGGATGGGCACTTTTTAATCGGCAGCCTCGGGGTCGGCATCGCGGTCTGCGGCACGGTGGAGGACTTGCGGGGAGGGGCGGATCTCGGGTTTGGGTGGCTGCAAGATGGCGTCCCTGGCCGGGCCTGGCCAGGGCGGGAATGCCTGGCCCAGGTCCCCGTAGCCGGGGTCTTCGGACGGGATGGTCAGGCTCTGCCGTTCGGCGAGTGTTCCGGCGAACGTGTGGTGGGCGGCGGCCAGGTCTTTGATCCACTGGCCCATCTCTGGGGTGGGCTGCCCGGCGGTCAGGGTGAGCTCGTGGCGGTGGGCGTCGGTGGCAGGCTGGGGTTCGGCCGAGCGCAGCGGCGGGTGGTGCTGTCCGGGGTGACGGCGGCGGAGTTCGGCGTCGGCGGACACGGCTAGGTGGCGCTGGGTCCGGGTGGCGGCGTCCCAGTCGGCCCGGTCGGCCATGACGGCGGCGAACACGGATTCGCGCTGGCGGTAGGCGTCGTGCAGGGCGTGGTAGCTGCCGGCGAGTTCCTGCTGCTGGGCGGCGGTGTCGTGCTGGCCGCGGCCGCTGGCGGCTTTGGCTTCAGCGGTGGCGGAGAGGGCGGCCAGGCGGGCGTTCCAGGCGGCGGCGCGGACCTGGCGGAGCTCGTCCCCGACGTGCCGGGGCGCCCAAGCGGTTTCGATGGGGTAGGTATCGCGCAGGTGCAGGAGCTTCCCGTCGGGCATGCCGCGGACGTCGGGCCCGTCGGCTGGGCCGAGGGCGGCGAAGGCCTCGTGCCAGGCGGCCCGCATCTCGGGGGCAGCTGCGGCGGGCTCGGGCCCGATCGGGTCGGTGGGGTGGTGGTAGCCGGATAGTTCCCGCCAGGCACCTATGGAGGCGGCCTTCTTCTGCCAGTCCAGCCGGTCCAGCGGATGGGCGGGGGCGGGGCCGAGGGCGGCCACGGACCAGGGGAGCTCATGTTCGGCGGCGTGCTCGCCGATGCGGTCCTTGCGGGCGTCCATCAGCGCGGCGATCTCGGTGATGTAGGCGTGGCGTTCGGGGTCGGCGATCGCGGGAGCCTGCGCGGACCACGGGCCGGCCGGGCGCGGGATCAGGTTGCCGAGGCGGTACCGGATCCGGGCGTCGATGACGCTGGCCAGGTCGCGGGCGCCGTCCAGGTCCCGCTCGCCGATCGCTTCGGCCAGGACCTGGGCGGGGTCCAGGCCGGCCAGTTCGGCGCCGCGCAGGGTGCGCCACAGCCACCGGGCCTGGTGGCCCGGTTCGCGGCGGTGTTCGGGGGGCAGCGCGGCTAGGAGCAGGTCGCGGTAGCGCTGCTGGCGGGCGGGGGCGGTCTCGGCCGTCCAGGTCGCGTGCAGGACGGCCAGGTGGTCGGCGTCGGCCAGAGCCTGCTGGCGGGTCTGGGTCGCCGAGGCCTGCTGGGCGTCGCGGTCCAGCACGCCGGCCAGCACGCCCAGCGCCGTGCCGGGCGGGGCAGGCTGGGGGGCCGGGGCACGAGCGCCGTCTCGTTCGGTATGAATGTGGTCGTAGCGGGCCAGCTCGGGGGCGGGCCGGGGGCCGGGCACCGGGTCCGCCCGCTTGGGGGACACAGTGAACACGTACGCCATGTTCATGTCGGTGCCGCGGGTCAAAGCGACGTAGGCGTGCGGGCGGTCCTCGGTCCCGGCGATCGCCGCCAGGCCGACGGTCACGGTCCGGCCCTGGGCGACGTGATCGGTGACCGCGTACCCGAGTTCGGCATCGCCGTAATGTGAGTACAAGAAAGTGCGGTCGGTCCACCGCCGCTGCCCGGTAGCCGGGTCAGCGTCCAAGGCGCGGCGCACGATCAGCCCGGCGCCGGTGACGGCCTCGATCCGCAGCAGGTCCCCGTTGGCCAGCATCCGGCCGGGCTCGCCCGCCTCGACGGCGCGGTCGTTGCGGGTGCAGATGATCAGGTCTGCGGCGCTGGCGGTGGCGCCGTCAGCGATACGCACCGCGGGCACGGCCGAGACGGTGCCCAGGCGGATCAGTTCGTCGCGGATGCGGCGGGACAGTTCCCGGCGCAGCGCGTGGTCGGCGGCCATCAGCAGCACGTCGGTGCCGTCCAGGGCCAGCGCCAGGTAGCCGGCTGCGGCGGCGTCGATCATCTGCTCCGGGTCACCGCCGCGGATCCGGGCGTGCTGGTCGTACTCGGCCAGCACCGAGGTGTCGCCTCCGCGCAGCCGCAGGCTGGCCGCCTGTTCCCACCCGGCGCGGAACCGGACCGGCTCGGTGAGCTGCACGAAGCCGAGGGCGCTGGCGAGCAGGGACAGGCCGCCACCGCTTTCTACCGCCTGCAGCTGGCTGGTGTCGCCGGCGAGGATCACCTTGGCGCCGGCGGCCGCGGCCTGGCTGACGATGTCGGCCAGGTCGGGATTGGAGATCATGGAGGCCTCGTCGATCGGGATCAGGTCGCCGGGCTGCAGGGCTATGGGGCCGCGGGCGCCGCGCTGGCCGGGCAGGTGGCCCAGGAACTGGGCGGTGTTATAGGACACCGGGATCCCGGCGGCCAGGGTGTTGCGGGCCGACTGGGACGGCGTGACGCCGATGACCCTGCCCAGCCCGGCCGCCTCCCATGCCCGGCCCGCGGCGGCCAGCACCCACGTCTTCCCGGACCCAGCGGGTGCGTTGAGCACCGAGACGCGCCGGCCGTCGGTCAGCACCGACAGCGCAGCGGCGGCCTGATCCTCGCGCAGTCCCATCCGCGTGCGCCGATCTTGCGTGTCCTGCGTGTCGGGTGCGTGGCCGGCCAGCGCGCGGTCGATCTGCGTCAGGTCCGCGCCGAGCGCCCGCGCGGCCTGCGCGCGGTCCATCCGCGGCGCGCCGCTGGCGCGGGCGAGTGCGAGCATGCGCTGTTCCAGGGTCAGTTGCGCGTGCGTGGCGAACCGCACGCCGCCATGCCGCCGGTACACGCTGCGCCCGTCAGCGCGCCGCAAGCTGGCCGGCACCCCGGCAGGCTCTGGCGCCTCCAGGCACGCTACTGGCTCGAATTCCGAGGCCAGTGCCCGGTCCGCGACGTCTTCGAGCAACGCGGTGGCCGCTGCTGGGTCCATCCCGGTTCTGGGCAGCACCCGGCCCAGGTACTTGATCACATCCGCGCGGGTCCAGGTGCTCTTTTCCTGCTGCGCGAGCGCGACCGCCTTCTGAGCCGCGCGCGCCAGTTCGAGCTCAGGCAGGGTCGTGGCTTCCGCGCCGGGTGCGTGCGCGGCCGCGCGGCCGGTTGCGCTGTGCCAGACCGATGGCGCGACCGACGCGAGGCTCACGCCGAGCGTGCGCGCGAGCTTGGCCGCCCAGCCCGCGTGCACCTGCGCGACATCCAGCGCGCCGTGCTTGGGGTTGCGCGTGGCGAAGTTGGCCGCCTGCGCGAGGTACGCGAGTTCGCGCTGGGAGGGTTTGCGGCCGTACTGCTGCTCGAACTGCGCGGCGCGGGCGCGCAGGTCCGCGGTGATGGACTCGCGGCGGGAGGAGAACAGGCGCATCATCTGGCCGGAGATGTCCTTGATCTCGAACCCGTGGCCGTCGTCGCGGGCGGCCCATTCCAGGCCGAACCGACGGGTGAGGGCTTCTTCCAGGTGTTGGGAGACGATCCCGGCGACCGCGCCGACGTGCTCGGTGTAGCCCAGGGAGTCCGGCGCCCGCCATTTCCCGTCGGTGCCTGTTCTGGCGGTGTGGGCGATCTGGGAGTGGACGTGCAGCTGCATGTCGCCATCGCGGGAGGTGTGCTGCAGCCAGTGCGCCACAGCCAGGTCCGCTTCGTGCCACTGGCCGGTCTCCCGGCCGTGCACCCGGGTGCCGTGGGAGCCGGTGCGGGTGTACCCGGCCTCTCGCTGGAAGTATTCGAACCCCGCGTGCACGGCCTGCCAGATCATCGTGTCGACCTCGCCCACCAGGGCGGACCAGTACTGGTCGCCTTGCTGGTCGCCGGCCTGGCGGGTCAGGCGGGCGTTCTCGCCGAGGGAAGCGTGGAAGATCGAAATCGACTTCGAGAGTGACAGGGTCAGATCGAAGAAGAGGGGGCTTTGCCGGGCCTGTCTGGTGGCTTCGATCCGGAGTTCGCGCTTGCGGCCCGCGGTGGCGTGCGGTTCGGCGGCCAGCAGCCGGGCGTACACCTCCGCGATCTTCCGGCCGCCGTCGGGAGGCTTGCCCAGCGGGGTGCCGTCGGGGGCCTTGCGCTGGCCGAAGAGCAGGTCATAAGCGGCCCGCTCGACGAGCTGGCCGTGCTCCAAGCCGAGCGCCCTGGCGGCTGGACCCCACCAGCGGCCGGGCGGCTCGCCGCCGGTCTCGCTGGCCTGGATGTAGTACCCGGCGGCGTCCTTGGCCGGGCCGCGGTCGACCTGCCGCCAGATGTAGTCCAGGTCGTAGCCCTTGGTCAGGGTCGCCACAACCGCCACCGGTTAATCCACCGCCAGCCGCAGCGGCAGAACTGCCCATACACATCGGATGATGCATGGGTGTGAAGCCTGAAACGATCATGGAAACTGGAGAAACGATCACAGCCCAAGGGTGACAAAACGGCCGATCAAGATCAGAAACGAGAAACGTATTAACCGGATATAACGGACACTGTTCTGTTCGGGTGAAAGCTTCGCTGCACCGAGGGTTCGGCTACAGGAACGGCTCAATCGCGGCGGCGGGAGTCCGCGGCGACCTGCCGGCAGGTTTTCGCCTGCGCGTGACGGCACGTCAACGCGCGCAGGCTGTGCTTGCCGACCTCACGCCCCATGGAGAGAACCGCAGCGGCCCGGGTCACGAGACTCGCACCTGCTAGTCCGGAAATGTCAGACATCGGACTTACCGTGCTGCCATGAGCTACGCGTTTAAACGCAGCTGCAAGGTCGCTGTCAGCGTTACGAAGGACAGCTGCCCGGACCTCAGCTCGCCCGACTTCGCTCCGGAGGCGTATCGGGAGCCCTGTTGTCAGGTCCGGGCTGTCTGCGGGAGCGTGTAAGTGTCGCTACGGAAGCCCGGCCGCGGGCAGTCGCTCAACGAGCGTTGCCCCGCCGTGGCAGCCGACTGGCACCCTGAGCTCAACGGTGAGCTGACCCCTGCCGACGTCAAGCCTGGCTCGAACCTGAAGGTGTGGTGGCGGTGCTCAGCGTGCGTGCACGAGTGGCAGGCGGTCATCAATAATCGCACGACGCGAGCGTCCCGATGCCCGGAGTGCTCTAAGCGGCTGGTCCGTGAAAGCCGCACCACCCCCGGGCCGGGTGAGTCGCTGGCTGAGACTGATCCAGAGCTGGCGGCCGAGTGGCATCCGGATAAGAACCGACCGCTTACGCCGGCCGACGTGAGGCCAACCCGCTCGCTGAAGGTGTGGTGGCGCTGCTCCGTGTGCCGGCGCGAGTGGCGGGCCATCATCCGGGAGCGGGCTATGGGCCGCGGCTGCTCTAACTGCGCCGCTCGCCGCCGCGCTGCGAAGCGGGTGACCGTCCCGCGGAGAAGGGGGCAGCGGCTGCCGGAGCACCTGCTGGCCGAATGGCACCCAGACCTCAACGGTCGCGGCCCGTCCACCGTGACGGGCGGTAGTGACTATAGGGCTTGGTGGCGCTGCTCGACCTGCGGGTCCCAGTGGCGGGCGTCCGTGTCGAACCGGGTAGCTCATGGGTCCGGCTGCCCAGACTGCGCGCGCCGCCGTCAGGCTGAGGCGAAACGTCGGCCCGCTCCGGGCCAGTCTCTGGCCGACCTGTATCCCGCGCTGGTGGCCGAATGGGACGTCGGCCGCAACGGGAACCTGAAGCCTGCTGATGTGCGTCCCGGAAGCGTGCGTCGCGTCTGGTGGTTCTGCCCTAGCCGGGGGCACAGCTACCCCGCGACACCGAGTAGCCGCGTATCGCGCGGCTCGGGCTGTCGCCTGTGTGCGGCACGGAAGCGGGCTCAGGAGCTGCATGTGCCACCGAAGGGCGGATCTCTAGCCGACGTGCTGCCCGGTGTGGCCGCCGAGTGGCACCCAACCCTCAACGGCCTCCTGCGTCCTGAGAACGTCAAACCCCACTCGAACCGCAAGGTGTGGTGGAAGTGCCGTGAGGGCCACGAATGGCCTGCAGTCATCGCTCACCGCGCTCGGGGTCGACGCTGTCCCGATTGTCTGTTGTGGGCGACGTCGGCGCAGCAGATCCGGCTCGCCGCCGAGTTGACGGCCCTCGGGCTTCCGGTGTCGGCGCGGCACAATCCAATCGAGGTCACCGGCCGACGGCCCGTCCGAGGGGACATTGTCCTGGCCGGCTGGCGGGTCGTCGTCGAACACGATGGAGAGTTCTGGCACGCCGACAAGGTGCCGGCCGACACGGCGCAGACGAAGGCCCTGCTCAATGCTGGCTGGCACGTACTGCGGCTGCGCGAGGGGAGCCTGCCCAAGTTGGGAGTCGGTGAGACGCACGTGCCGGTCCCGACATACGCTGACGCGCACACCCTGGCCTGCGCAACCGTCGACGGCCTCGCACGGCTCGGGTACGACATCCCCGACATCGGGAACTACCGCGCCGCAGGCCAGCCCATCGCCACCGAGCAGGCCGACGCCGAGATCTACTCGCTGCGAGACATCAGCCTTGCCTCTGAGTTTCCGGACGTCGCTGCCGAATGGCACTCGGCCAGGAACACTACGACCCCGGATCGGGTGGCGCCCTTCGCGAACACGAAGCGGTGGTGGATCTGCGCTGCGTGCGGACACGAGTGGCTAGCGCTCATCCCCAACCGCACCCTGCACAGGCAGGGCTGCCCCAAGTGCGGTCGCAAAAAGTCCGACATCGCACGCGCCACCCCGAAGCCGGGCCGTTCTCTTGCACACCGGTTTCCTGAGGTGGCTGCAATCTGGCATCCGACGAAGAACGGGAAGGTTACCCCGTTGGACGTCAACCCTGGCTCCAACACTGACCGGTGGTGGCTGTGCCCTAGCTGCGACGGGGACTTCCTCTCGACCCCGCACAACCGGACGAAGGCGCTGCGGCTCTGTCCTGCGTGCTCGGAAAGTCACGCCTACGGGGATCGTTCCCAAAGTAACGCTGCATAGGCTAGGCGGCACGCCTGAAGCGGATCCGCGCAAGCGGTTCTGACCCAGTCTGTCATTGACACGGTCGGATTCGTTATGGCTCAGTACGCCAGGAGTTGGCTGCCCAGCTGCTCGTCGTGTGCGGCGGCGAGTGCCAGTTCGAACGGTGGTATTGGCGATCCTGACGCCTCGACGTAGCGCTTCGCGGCGGCGACCAGTTGAGCAGGTGCCGATCGCCCGCTGGTGTCGGTGATCATGGCCAGCTCACCGGTGCTTCCCAAGGGCATGAACCCCGCGTCATCACGGGGACCGCGGATAGTGGTGCTGCCGTCTCGCGGATCTCGGATCACCAGCGGCTCCCGCTGGACAGGCGGCACTTCCTTGAGTATGCGCTCGGCCATGTCGAGGAGCCTTGGTTCCGCAGGCAGGATTACCGTGCCGTAGTCCTCGCTGCCGTTTTTCGGGTCGGTGCGTACGATCCGGCCGGTGATCTGCCGGAAGCCCAGGTCGGTGGCCATGGTGGTGGCGTACACGAGTACCCGCAGGCGGCGGATGTCCACGCCCTCGCTGATCATGCGCACCGACACGATCCATGGCGAGGTGCCCTTGTCGAATGTCTCGATCGCAGGACGTGGTGAGGGGTCATCCGGATCGTTAAGCCGGCTGCACGCTACGGTCGGTCGTGTTCCGGTCATCTGATGGAGGATTCGTGCCACGGCGTCGGCGTGGTCGCAGTCGATGCATACCACTAGTCCGCCGGCATCGGGATCGCTGGTGGTGCGCAGCCTGGTCAGTTCTTCTTCCCCGGTCCGCAGCATTTCGCGCAGATGATCGCCGTTGGGGGCGAGGACGGTCAGCAGCCGGTACGACTCGCCCTGCTCGTTGAGGTCGTCCTCGAAGGAGACCGTTTCGATGCTGCCGGCCGGCGTCTGGAAGGTGGCCGTGCCGCCGATGGCGGCGAACCTCAGTGGCCGGCACACGCCGTCGGCCAGCGCGTCACCGTAGGAGTAGGTGTAATCGGCGACTGATTCTCCATCTCTGGCTTCGACGAAGGCAATGGAGCCACGGGTGCGGAACGGGGTCCCGGAAAGGCTCAGGACGCGGACTGCCGCTACCCGGAAGGCCTGCTGCGCCGCTATACCCCAGGCGCGGTCGGTGCCTACGTGGTGGATCTCGTCGAAGATCACCAGGGTCTTGAAGCCGGGCTCGGCGGCCAGCGCCTGGAACATCGTGGCCTGGGCGAACAGGGCGTGATAGGTGAATACGCCGCCGGCCCAGCGCTGGAAGAGCGGCTGGGTGGGACGCCATCCGGCGGGTGCCAAAGGGACGACGGCGCCGCCGCCGGTCCCGGATCCGGCCTCGACCCACTGATCGGCGATCCGGGTCGTGGGCACGACGATCAGGACGCGGTTCACGACACGCTCAAGGAACAGGCGCGCCGCGTATTCGAGAGCGAAGCGCGTCTTGCCCGCACCAGGGCACGCGTCGATGAGCACGGGCCAAGAGGTCTTGAGGGCGGTTTCCAGGGCGCGCTCCTGCCAGCGGCGCAGCGGACCTGTGCCCACGGCCACGGGGGCGACCGTCTTCTCGTCGGCGACGCCTTCGCGGATGCCTTTGCGCCGGTTGCAGGCGATGCACAGGGCCTGCAAGTTCTCCATCGTGGTGGGGCCGCCGACCGACCACGCGATGATGTGATCACCCTCAACCAGGTCCCGGGGAACGTCGCGACGGCACTGGCGGCACTTCCGGTCCTGCAGAAGCCATGCTGCGGTGACCTCTGCGGGGGTGAAATACCGCCGCGGGTCAAGTCCCGCGGGCGGCTGCGTCGTCATCGCGGGATCACCGCGTCAAGGAGGCTGAGGCGGTACGGACGGAGCACGTCGGGGTCGTCGTATTCGGTATTGCGTCCGTACCAGCTGACCATGTCGGTGCGGTCCGAGGCGGAGACGGAAAACGGCCTGGGTGCCGGCTGTGCCGTCAGCGCGACTCCCCGTAGCAGGGCATCGCCGAGAAGATCCCAGACAGACAATCGCAGGGTGTGGTGCGCATCAAGATAAGCACTCGCCCCCGCCAGCAGGGCACCGTCGTCCTCACGGCCGTCGGGATGGACCACGAGCCGCGGCGCGAGTTCGGCGGACAGGATAGTGCCCCGCTTGTTGGGCATGTCCAGCGGCATCCGGTACAGGTGATCTTCGAGCACCGTACGCTCGCTGTTCGCCATCGGCTCCGAGCGTACGTAACGCCGCGCGAAGTCCCGGAACGCCGGGACGTCCGGCAGGATGACGGTGACCGGGGTAGTTGCATCGAAAGCGACAGTGTCCAGGAACGCCTGCAGGCAGCTGTCGCTGCGATCCGGCCATCCCCAGACGCATACCGCGGGCGTGGCCTCCACCGAAAGGAGCGTAAAACCTGCGGCGGCGTTGAAAATGTATTGAGCAGCCTCACGCTGATACGACCATCTTGACTTGCCGACCGGAGCGAGATTCCAGGCATCCTCGGCCAGTTTCTTCGGTAGCGATCCGGTAAGCGCCTTCACGATCTGCCGGAACGGGCTGGTCACGTAGCTGAGCTGGTGCCCGTACAGCCCTGCGGTCACCTCCGTACGCGATAGCGACGTCATTATCGCCTGCCCGGCTTCGGTGGCAGCCTGCATCCAGGGCGCCCCGTCCACCATGGCGCTCATCCGGGCGACGCTCTCGGCACGCTCAACCTCAGCGCCACCGGGGGGAGATTCGCCACTGACGCAGGTGTGCACGCCGCGGCGGTCCACGTAGTCCATCGGGCCTCCCACAAGCACGAAGCGGACGTAACCCCGCGGAAGCGACGGAAGCGGCCTGTAGAAGAACGGGCCGGACGTGATAGTGCGGACATCACGCGGCCTGAGCACAGAGGCAAAGTATCGTTCTTTGTCGTCGGCGCTAGCGCCGTTATAAGCAGTTTCGGTCGCGGCCCGTGCCTCTTCCTTCCGGGCTGTCTGGCCGTATATCTGGGCGAGCAAGCCCGTGAAATTCATCACGCAATCCTGCTCACGCAGCTTGTTCAGGGCCGCCTCTGCCAGGGCGAGGTAACCGGTGCCAATGAGCGAGGTGATTTCCTCGTAATAAGTCAGCTCCTCGCGGCTGGAATCCAGGACAATCTCCGGCAGTGGTCCGGTCAATGACCGGTAATATGCCGGGTCGCTGCGGGTGAACTCTGAGTCTGCTGACCTGGCTGGTGTCGCGTTGTCGTACCGCGGGAGCGGTACGGGTGAGGCGACAGTGGCCTCGGCGATTGCGGCCTCCCACGATCCGAAGAGTTCCTTGACACGCGCAAGCGTCGGCTTGACTCTCAGAGCCTGGACGGCCGTTGCGCGTGCATCGCGGGGAAGATCGCGCAGGTTCAGTCGCCCGTTGAGGTCCGAGTTCTTGGGCGGGCGCTGCAGGACCCCAGACAGTGCCTGCAGGACGGCAACGACACCCTCAGAGGTCGCCGCCGGCGAGCCGTTGGCATAGAACGCCTGCCGCAGGCACATCTCGCATATATCTAGCGCATCAACACCCAGCCGCGAGATAGCACGAAATGACAAATCGGATTCGAGAAATTCCCGCGAGCAGCAGGCGCATACCTTCCGCATGGGAGGCCGGGAGGAGATGCCCAGCTGCCTGGCCCGGCCCCAGGCGAACGCCAGGAGAACGTTGACCCAGGAATATTCTCGGCACAAAGGATCAGAATCCCGCCAGGCGCGGAGCACGGATTCGGGGATCAACGTTTCCATATGCGACAAGAGGGGAATCTGCCACGCCCATTGGTACTCGGCCACGACCTGACTGACTGCCTTATCATACTCAGGCAGCCACCACACCAGGATGCGATCGTTCTCCGTCAGCCGTAGCGACGGGCCGTAACGCCAATCGTCGGATGCGATCATGGCGCTCTCGCTGCCGACATCCCGCCCGTCCAGGGAGAAAAGCGCACTTCCCAGCCGGCCTCTATCAATGTCTGCAGGTGAATCCTCCGAGGCAACCATTGGCCTTCTCCTTCGGTAATCCGTCATTCACTTTGCAGGTGCAGCATAGCAGCGGCTCTAAGCGCCCGGTAGAGCTAGCGTTGATCACCGAGCGGATGCCGCAGTTCACGTTCCAAGCCCCAATGGGCACGAGGTTCTGCGGAGCGCGAGGATCCTTAAGCGGCGTGCTGGCCAGGGTAGAGCAATCGAGCGGCGCTCTGGCCGCAGGTCAGCGATCTTCGTCGACCTGAGAAAATCCTCATAGGGCAGAGGATAGGCAATTACCTGCTTGCAGTCGGGACTTCCCTGATTCGCCATCCTTGTGCTTCAAGTCGTGAATTTATTGATGCCCTTTCAGCGACCGGCCCAAGGGAATTTTCTGGAACGGCAAGGCACACAACATGAGTTGAGCGAGTAAGCGCTACATAGTTCATGCGCAAACGCCTCAATTCCCGAGTTCCAGTCGGTCGACCTCCCCGGGGGGCCTGTGAACCCTGACGGTCGCCTATCAGCCATGGGAGCAAGCTCTTGAGCGCATGGCTGTGGTAGAAGGTCTCCAGTACAAGCGTTGCGAAGTGCGTTTCGCCCTTTACCGCGTGTATCGAGCTCATTCGCACGTCAATCGTACGTTCGCCTACCGCCACTCGGTAAATATTCGGTCCAGGCGGACACTCGCTCGTCCCATCACTGCCGTTCGCAATTGGAGGAATCCAGTCGAGGAAGCTGCTATTTATCTTCGCAGGCGGGACGTTGAGCAGAATCGCGGCAATGTGCCGAGCGGCATCAGCTATCTTCTCCCACTGCGCCTTGGAATCCTCAGTGCCAGGTGCGGCATTGAGGAGCATGCTTCGATAAGCGGCCAGGCCCGTCGGCAAGCTTGCCAGTTGCCGCTCAAGCGCGCGATGCGGCCGGGGGCCTATCCGTATTACAGGAACGATACTCAGCATGTTGGCTAGCCGCGAGACTCCAGACGCGATGATATCCACTGCCTCAGCCGAGCGGCCGTCCGTCATGAGCGCTCGTGCGACGCGTATGTAGTTGACAAGTTCATTCGGCCGCGCGGTCTTCGAAGCAGCGTTCGGATGGTAGCCATTCCAGTAGTGGCAGACAGTTGCGGGATACTTCGCATCCCCTGCCTGGACATCCTCCTTCAATCGATGCACCTCGCCAATGGCGACCACCGAACCCTCCGCGACCTGCGCTGCATTCATGACGGAGGCCACGTGCGCAGCGAAAGCAGGGACTACCTGTGACGTATCCTCGCCGGGGAAGACGAAGATCAGGTGGCGATCGGTCGGCTCATTCGGCGATGGAACTCGGATTCCCTGCAGGCCGCCCGGTCGGGCAGGCGCCACCCCGAGGCGAGTCGCATGTGACGCAATCGAGGTATCGAACCTGAAGCTATTCGGAAGGTCAACGGGTCGCCGTGCAGGGTCAGGGAACGTCAGGCTGCTCTGCGCAGCGTCCTCGTCCTCGAATATGGCCTGGTTTGGGTCGCCTACGCGCTGAACACTGGCCAGGCGGCAGAGCGGAAGCGCGGACTCAACTATTCGCGCCTGACGCTCAGACGTATCTTGCATCTCGTCCAGGAGCACGAAGGGGAACCTATAAGGAAGGATGCTCGCCACCTCCGGGTGCTCCCGGAGTAGCGCTTCACCGAGCAGAAGCATCTCGTCGTGGCAGAAGTAGCCATGCTGGGCTGCCTCACCGAGTGCCCTGGCTGCAATCTGGTAGGTCGGCGTGTGACGTCCAGCTGGAAATCCTGGGTCGTCGCCGAGCGGATCGGCGAAGTCCGCCGTTCTAAGCCGCAGCCCTTCCACCGACCGTTTCCTCTTCTCCAGGAAGGCCCTGAGCTTGTAGAAGTCATTTCCCATAATCCGGCGTCGGACCGCTGCGGTGATGTCGTTGTCGATGACCGTGACGGTATGCCCGTGCGAGAGGAGCCACGGGATGGCCAGGAAGCGGTTGACGAAACCATGGATTGTGTCGATGTAGTGCGGGTAGCCGAGCAGCAGGTGGCCTACCTCGGTGCCGGAGAGCCGTTCCTCGATCTCCTTTCTCGCAACGTTCGTATGAGAGAGGACGCATATCCCTCGCGTACGGCTCTTCCACTTGCGGCCAAGGATCGCCAGCTTCGCTACTACCAGCGTGGTTTTGCCGCTACCAGGACAGGCCGAGACATCCATCGAATCAATGGATGTCAAGAAAAGTCGCCGAGGTTCATCCAGAGGTCGCAGATGGAGAATCTTAGAAACCCACTCGATATCCTCCTCGCTGATCGGCTCAACGAGATCGGGCGCGGTGCTCATGCGTCCCCTGACGGAGTTGTCGACGCAGGGGGTTCTGAACGAGTCGCGTATCTGAGAGCTGCGACGAGATAGTCCGGCAGAAGCTTGCTGAGCGTGGAGCCGGCCTCAGGCGTTCCGTCGGCCTTGATTCGGGCCTCGAGGATCTCGGCCAGGTATTGCGCCGCTACCGCCTTGGAGGCCGAGCCAGTCACGAAGCGGCTGTAGATGGTGGAGCAGAGGTACTCCCTGTCGCTACCAGACTGCGTCTCCAAGGCCAGGAATTCGGTGCGAGCTGCGGCCTCGATTGCGATCCGGTCCATCTTACCGGCGTTAATTGCCTCGTCCCGCTCGGCCAGCGCTGCTGCTACGGACACTTCCTCAGCCAATCCGGCGAACGCAAGGTCGTACTCGAAGGTCCATTGCTCAGACACAAACGTACGGACATTGGCGTGATCGCCAGCCGCCAGCCGCTTCCGATGGTCCGCGAGTGCCTGATCTCGGATAATCCCCAGGTCCCCGAAGTCGCATTGGGCCTTCCAGCGTCGGCGCGGACTGGTCCACTTCGGATCGTCCTCACCCTCAACCAGGCCGAGAATCTGTGGTGCGCAGTCCGGCATCACGTCCATATCGGCTAGACAGGCCACCGGAACTGATATCTCATCCTCCGCGCCCTCGGCGCGCTGCAAGATGCGTGCGTACCGTCGCAGTCCCGTGCCGCCGACGTTGATGATCGAGACGCCACGCGCAGTCAGGTCGCAGCCGATCAGCTTGGCCACCGTCGGGACGAGGATGGCTTCGGCATCGCCTTCGACAACGATCAGCCCGCGAGCGAAGAAGAGGTTTGCCCGGGTCGAGTCCAAGAAGCGTTCAAGAAATCTGTAATCGCTCCTCTGGAGGCGCGTTGCGTCCTTAGTAAGGGCGAAGGCCCTCTGTTTCTCAATCAGGACAAGATTGTCGAGAGGAATCTTCGAAGAGAGGTTCGGGCTGTGAGTCGTGAGAATCACCTGAACGCCGCGTGATCCTGCGATTTCCGTCTCGGCCGCCACCGTAAGGAACGCCATCAGCCGGAGCTGTCGCTGTGGGTGCAGGTGGGCCTCAGGTTCCTCCACCAACAGCAGGGGGAGGCCCTCAGGGTCTTTGCCGAGCAGCAGAAGTTCGCAGGCCATGAAGAGGAGGTTGTTCGAGCCCAGCCCGTACCGGCCTCTGCCCGTGTCGGCCTCCGGCTCGAGCAGGTCGAGCTCTAGGCGTTCGAGGATCTGGCGCAGTCGCGCTGGCTCGGTCCCGGCGTGCGTGTAGTTGATGCGACCATGAAGCTTCTCGCCAGCCAGCCCCAGCTGCGAGAGGTAGTCAGTATTGATGACCTGCTGAGCCTCGTTGACACCGGAGTGCTGGTTGACCAGGTGGCGGAAGTACTCCGCCATCGCGCTAAGACTCAGCCCTTTGGCCTCAGCAAGATCCTTTGGCGGCCTTGTGTGGTCGAACTGGCTGCCTGCCTTTATGCTCGGGAAGCTGCTCAATACCTGGGACAGGCGCGATCCTTGGCCGGGGGACATCTCACGTTCCGCATCTCGAAGCGGCCGCAGGTAAGCCGTCTCCAGTAGAGTTCGCGCGGCGAGCTCGATCGCCGGCCCCGTGCCCTCTGGTCCGCTACGCACTGTGACCTCGGCAAGCCGCCGGCTGGCTGGCTCTATGAGGCGGCGGGCCCGCCAGTAGACGTAAAGCGCGACGTCACTGCCTTCGTAGGTGAGATGCTCTGCGAAGGCACCCCTATCGGCATCCGACAAGCCGGAGAGCTTGCAGCGGATGGTTATATCGGTCGCCTGCTCACCAGTGGCGTCAATATAGAAGTCGTCTGGCTGGACGCGGACATAGTCGAGATCCCGGGTCAGCAGGGCGTAGCGAATCGCGTCAACCACGGCAGTCTTCCCGCAGTCGTTTTCCCCAACCAGAGCTGTGACGCCCGGTTGAAGAGCGAGCGTAAAGGGCCGTTGAGCGGCACCAAGCTGCCTGAAGTTACTGATTTCGAGTACAGAGAGGTACATGATAAAAGGCGAACTTCCTTCAGCCCTAACCCTGGAGCTTGTCATCCTACAGGGCGCAATAAAGGAACAACTTATCAGGCGACAGGAAGAAGATACACCCGGAAATGCGGAAGCCGCAACAGAGGCCGTCTCCTTCGACTTCTATTATGCGTAAAATAGGTTAAATGTCTGATATGACCGCTTATTGTCCATTATCGGGGCAAGATGCTCGCGAGGCTGGGCCTGGTTTGGGCGGGACGCTTCGCTGACGTAGGCCGCTTAGGAACGCCGCGAGCCGGCGGAGTCTTAGCCCGGATGTCAGCACCGCTGTCTATGGTGTTAGGCCTAGGCTCTCGGATCTCTACATCACTATGAAGGAGCCATCGTGGCCGATCGCTCTATCGCGAGCGAACGCTCGCAGGTCCAGAGTGCGCCCCTGGCACCGGGCGACGGCGCTGACGGCAACGGCCCAGCTGAGGGGTCGGCGCATCCGGTAGGACTGGTGGCCGGGACTGAAGACTCGACCCCATTGCAGTTCGCTGTTGCCGTGGATGAGAACTCTTACCTGCAGCTGGACGACGTGGTGGTCACGCTTCGGCAGGTCCCGGGGGTTGGGCCGGTGCTGACCAGTGGCATCGTGACCCAGGTGCGGGCCAGGCATGAGGGCGCGAGTTTCGGCTCGGATGTCTTCCTGATCGCTGATGGGGTGCTGCCGGCCCGCGGTCAGGAGATCGCGGAGGTCAGCACGACGCGGGTCGAGCCTGAGATCTACGTGCCGCCGCGTCCTGGGGAGGTGGTGCGCCGCGCCACCGGGCAGGAACGAGCTCAGGCTCTTTACTTTGATCAGATGACCCACCGTGTGCCGGTGGGGCGTGGCCGGGACGGATTGCCCATTTATGTGAACATGGAGTTCCTTGACGGCACGCGGGGGGCCCACGTATCGATCAGCGGTATTTCGGGAGTAGCGACGAAGACTAGTTTCGCGTTGTTCCTTCTTCATTCCATCTTCCGGTCTGGTGTTCTTGGTGCGCGTGCGGTTAATGCGAAGGCGCTGGTGTTCAGCGTGAAGGGGGAGGATCTGCTGTTCCTCGATCAGCCGAATGTCCGCCTGGATGATGATCTGCGGTCCGCGTACGCCGAGCTGGGCCTGCCCGCCGAGCCATTCGCATCGGCTAGTTTCTGGGCGCCGCCGATCCCAGATGACCAGACTGGCAGGCCGAACGTTACTGGGCGCACGAGCGGTGTCGAGGCGTTCTGGTGGACGATCGCCGAGTTCTGCTCGCGGCAGCTACTGCCGTATGTGTTCGCCGACGCGGAGGATGAGCGCCACCAGTACACGATCGTGATCCACCAGGTCGCTACGCGCCTGCGCCTGGACGCCGTCCCCTACGGCGAGAACGGCGCCGTACGACTTGATGATGACGTCGTCGCCACGTACGAGGAGCTAGTGGATGTCCTCGTCAGCCGGCTCACTGACGAGACGACCCGGGCGGACTGGGCGGGGCCAGTCACGGGGCTGGGGACGGTCAACGCGTTCATCCGGCGGCTGCGTTCGTCGCTGCGGCCGCTCCGGCCGGTTATCCGTGCGGACCTGACCGGGCCGCCGCGCCGCCAAATCTCGACCCAAGATCAGCAGGTCACGGTCGTGGACCTGCATAACCTGCATGAACGCGCGCAGCGTTTCGTCGTCGGCGTCGTGCTGGCGGCCGAGACGGCGCGTAAGGAAGACGCCGGGCCGGGCGGGCTGCTGTTCACGATGATCGATGAGCTGAACAAGTACGCGCCCCGGGAAGGCAGCTCGCCGATCAAGGACGTGCTGCTGGACATCGCCGAGCGTGGGCGGTCCCTGGGCATCATCTTGATCGGCGCGCAGCAGACCGCGAGCGAGGTTGAGCGGCGCATCGTGTCGAACTCGGCGATCCGGGTCGTGGGGCGTCTGGACTCGGCTGAAGCAGGGCGCCCGGAGTACGGGTTCTTGCCTGCGTCGCAGCGGATCCGGGCCACCTTGGCCAAGCCGGGCGCGATGTTCATCTCCCAGCCGGAGATCCCGGTGCCGCTGGCCGTGGAGTTCCCGTTCCCGGCCTGGGCGACCCGGCTGTCGGAGTGCCCGGAACCGCCCCGCTCCCCTGCTGTGCCCGCGGGAGACGTCTTTTCCCGGCTGCCTGCCCCGGATGACGATATCCCGCCGTTCTAGCCAGGCAGCCGCCCTCGATGCAGAAGGAAGAATGAGCGCCGGTGAAGTTCATGCATACCGCTGACTGGCATGTCGGGAAGACCCTCAAGGGTCGTGACCGGCTCGAGGAGCAACGCGCCGTCCTGGCCGAGATCGCCCAGGTCGCGGAGATGAACCAGGTCGATGCGGTCTTGGTCGCCGGTGACGTGTACGAGTCATCGGCGCCGTCCGCTCAGGCACAGCACCTAGTGGTCCAGACGTTGCTGCGGCTGCGGCAGGCGGGCGCCGAAGTCATTGTCATCGCCGGCAACCATGACCACGGTCCCACGTTCGAGGCCTACCGGCCGCTGATGGGCGTGGCCGGAATCACTCTGGCCGGCGCGGTCCGGCCCCCAGATAAGGGAGGGGTGATCCGCTTCCGGGCCCGCTCGGACGGGGCGGATGTCCAGGTGGCCGTGCTGCCGTTCCTGACTCAGCGCTACGCCGTGCGGGCGGCCGAGATCGTCACGCAGACCCCGTCGGAGAATGTGCGCGCCTACGACGAGATGATCCGCCAGGTTGTCGCGTCGCTGACCAGCGGATTCAGCGACGGCACAGTCAACGTGCTGATGTCGCACCTCACGTGCGTCGGGGGGGTCTTCGGCGGTGGCGAGCGGGCCGCCCAGTCGATCTTTGAGTACAGTGTCCCGGCTACCATCTTCCCGGTCTCCGCGCATTACGTCGCGCTCGGGCACCTGCACCGGCGGCAGTCCCTGCCCGCGCACTGCCCGGTCCATTACAGCGGCTCGCCGATCGCCGTGGACTTCGGTGAGCAGGACAACACCAGCGTGGTATGCGTGATCGAGGCGCGACCCTCGGTTCCGGCCCGCATCAGCGACATCCCGGTCACGTCCGGACGGCGGCTGCGGACCGTCCGCGGGACACTGGCGGAACTCGAAACGCAGACTGCGTCCTTCGGGGATGACTACCTGCGGGTGTGGTTGCGCGAGCCGACTCGCGCGGGGCTCCGCGACGATACCCTCGCGCTCTTGCCGAACGCCCTGGAGGTGCGCATCGACCCGGCCTTCGCCGGGCCGTCCCGCACCGAGCGGCCCGCGACAGCCCATGTGGTCCGAAGCCCGGGACAGCTGTTCGCCGAGTACTGCGCGTCCGTCCCGGTCGAGGACACGCGGGTGGCCGCCCTGTTCGGGGAGCTGCACGACGAGGTCACCGCTGCGGGTAACGCCGACTGACCGGGAAGGGATCCGCTATGCGCCCGATCGCGCTGGACATGGACGGCTTCGCATCCTTCCGCGAACGGACCCATGTCGACTTCAGCGATGCCGACTTCTTCGCCCTGGTCGGACCCACCGGCTCGGGCAAGTCAACGGTCATCGACGCGATGACGTTCGCGTTGTTCGGGTCGGTGCCTCGCTGGGGCCGCAAGGGAATGGTCTCCCTTGCCCTGGCTCCCACCATCTCCAGGGGAACGGTCAAGCTCGTCTTCGAAGTCGCCGGTCAGCGTTACGTGGTGGCCCGCGAATTGCGCCGCATGGGCAGCCAGGTCAGTCAGCGTGCGGCGAGCCTGGAACGGCTGACCGACCCGCGCGGCCTGGCTCAGCCCGGTGATCGGACCGATGTCCTGGCCAAAGACCTGTCCGGAGTCAACGACGCTGTCGAGCGGATGCTCGGGCTGTCATACGAGGATTTCTGCCAGTGCGTGGTCCTTCCTCAGGGCCAGTTCGCGAATTTCCTGCACGCTAAGGCGAGCGAGCGGCAGGAGATCTTGCTCCGCCTGCTCGGAGCCGAGCACTACCGGCAGATGATGGTGCGCGCGAACCAGCGGGCCAGCGTTGCCGGGCAGCGGGCCGAGGCTCTCGCCGAGACCTTGACCACCCTGGCCGACGCGACGCCTGAAGCTGAGCAGGCGGCCCGGGCCGCCGAGACGGCCCTGACCGCACTGGGGCAGCGGGTAGAGGCGGTCCTGCCGCAGATCCACGAAGGCCAGGGGGAACTATCGGCAGCCGAAGACCAGCTCCGGCAGCTGGGAACAGAGCAGGCTTGCCTGGCGGCAGTTTCCGTACCGGAGGAGGTTGCTGGCCTTGACGCGGACCTGACGGCCAGCCGGGCTGCTCTGGGGAAACTCCGCGACGCCGAGAGGCTGGCTGAGGAGGCCGACCGGGTAGCGCGGGGGGCACTAGCACGAGGCCCGCAGCGGGCGCCGCTGGAACTGGCTCGCGACCGCCGCGCCGAGCGGAGTGAGCGTGTGTCCCAGTTTCCTATCCTCCAGGAGAACACCGCCCGGCTATCGGCGCTGTCGGGCGACGCCTCGGCCATGGTGGACGCGGCCTCGGCTAGCTTCGAGGAACTGCGCGGCCAGCGGGATGAGGCAGCCTGCGGCGCGGAGGCGGCACGACAGCGAGTGGACCGGCTCGGTACCGAACACGCTGCCCTGACGGCGGTCTCGGTCCCTAATGACGCGAACCGGCTCGATGAGCAGCGCCGGACCGCTGCTGATGCCGTCACCCAGGCCGCACGGGCTCTGCGGCAGGCAGAGCAGGCCGATACCGCTGCCCGCACCGCCCGCGATGCCGCAGTAGCAGAGGCTGCGCTGCAGCAAGCGTCGCGTGATGTCCGCGACCTGCAAGATCTCATCGCTAGCCTCGAATCAGCCCGGCTCGGCCTCGAACAGGCCTATTTGGGACGATCGGCGGCTGACACCGCACTGGCCTCAGCAGAGGATCTCCATCGCGAGTACCAGCGAACCATGGACCAGGTGCGCCGCGCACATGTCATCGCCGACCTGCGCCCCCACCTGGTGGCGGGGCAGCCGTGCCCGTTGTGCGAGCAAACCGTGCAAACACTCCCCTCAGCGTCGCATGCACCGGAGATCGATGACGCGAAGGCGCGTCTTGATAAGGCCGAACGGGCCGTGCAGGATGCCCGGGAGAAGGTGAAGACCGCCGGGCTGGCCGCGGCCAGAGCCGAGTCCGAGCTGAAATCCCTGGCCGACCGGAGGACTCGCGTGGCCACCTCACTGGCCAATGTGCTCGGCGGCCCGCTGGCCAGTGCAGGCCTGATGGCCGTAACAGCGCTCCTCGAGGACGAAGCCGGCGCGGCGCCGACCGCCCTCATTGGTGAACACCTGGCCGCTGGCGCACTCGCGGAGCTCAGCACCAGCCTGCGGGCACGGCACGAGCTTGACCAGGCCGCGAACCAGGCCGCCGCCGCGGTAGGTGCCGCGCGCGAGAAGCTCAACTCCGCGCAGGCCACAGCGGAGCAGGCCGAAGCAGACATGGCCGCCGCCCGCGCGGCGTTGACCGCGGCGCGCGACCCGCTGGTCGGGCTGGGGGCACCGCGCGTCGATGAGGCCTCCCTGGCCGCCGGATGGGCGAGCCTGGCTCGATGGGCCAGCGAACAAGCCAGAGTACGGGCAGCGGAACTGGCCGAGGCACGCCTCGCAGCAGCGGCGGCCGCCCAGCAGCATGAAAAGCTGACGGCCGATTTCAGCAAGGACGAGCGGAACCTCGCCCAGCTGCGTGCGGACGCCAAAAACGCTGCCCTGGCCGACCAGGAGGCCAGGACCCGGCTGACTCAGCTGACCGAGCGCATCGCCGAACTTGACCGGCTCCTGCAGGACGCTCCGGACGAGACGCAGGTGGCCGAGCAGCTCGCACTGCGCGACCGGCTTGAGGCATCGGCAGCAACTGCCGAGAGGCAGCTACTTGAAGCCCGCAGCGACCGGGCAGAAAGCGAAATGGCTCTCACCGCTCTGGAGCAGGCCGAATCTGACGCCAGAGCCCGCCTGTCCACGGTCCGCGACCAGGTGGTCACCCTCGGGGCGCCAGCTCTTGACGGCGCCGGCCTGCTCGACGGGTGGACGGCGCTGGCGACATGGGCGGCGCGCGAGGCCCGATCACGGGACCAGCACATCACAGCCGCATCCCGGAGAGCAGCCGCAGCCCGGGCGAACCTGAACGGGCTGACCAGCCGGCTGAGCGGTGACCTGGCGGCGGCCGGAATCGAGCTCACCTCGGAAGCAGCGGCCACCGGCGCCTCCGCGGCCGTGGCCGGAGCGCTTGAGCGGGCCCTGGCCGCGACGAGACGCATCATGGAACGGCGCGCCCAGGCGGCAGAACTGATCAGCAGGCAGCAGGACGCGCAGCGGGAGCAGCAGGTGGCCCGGCTTCTCGGGGACCTGCTGCGGTCCGATCGCTTCCCCCGTTGGCTGGTAGCGGAGGCGGTGGATGTTCTCGTCGCAGATGCGTCCGCGAACCTGGCCGCGCTGTCCAGCGGCCAGTTCGATCTCAGCTACGAAGACGGCGATTTTTACGTGGTCGATCACACCGACGCCGACGCGCGCCGGTCGGTTCGCACGTTGTCGGGAGGCGAGACCTTCCAGGCCTCCCTGGCGCTCGCCCTCGCGCTGTCGTCTCAGATCTCCGCCCTCGCCGCGGCGGGCGCAGCCCGGCTGGACTCCATCTTCCTCGACGAAGGCTTCGGCACCCTGGATCCGGACACCCTGGACGTAGTGGCGACCACGCTGGAGACTCTCGCCCAGGGCCACCGCATGGTAGGGGTGGTTACCCACGTAGCGGCGCTCGCCGAGCGAGTCCCGGTCCGGTTCAAGGTCTCCAGGGACGCCCGGACCTCCAGCGTCATACGCGAAGGCCTCACGAACGAGGCGGCAGCGATATGACGGGCGACATCCAGGCCAGCCAAGACACCGCCGCGAGCAGGAAGGCGATGCGATTCACTGTCGACGGGTGGGATCCCGCTTACGGCACCAGCCTGGAACTCGAGGATTACCTAGAAGAGTCCACCGCCGTGGTCGACGTCAACGTCGAACTGCCAGCAGACCGATGGCGGGCAATCGACCCGGATATCGACTGCCTCGCTCCCGAAGCGCTGCTCTTCGTCGACGGCGTCCGCCGCATCGAAGCTCGCGTCTGGATAAACGAGAACTCAGACACCAACGGTCGGGCTACAGAGGCCAGCGCCGCCCTCTGCGCCTCGTATGCGGCAGGAGTGGTGTGCTGCTGCGGCCATCAGGCCCACCTTGTCCTGGCCGAGATAAGGCGCGGCCTTTTCACCGTTGCACCGCACGCCAGCGACATCGCCACGTGGGCAGGCAATTACGGGGCATGCCACGTCACGGGTAAGGCGGCCAGCACGCCGCTCATGGTCCGGCTTTCCCAAGCCCTCCAGCGTCACCTGGCCGAGGTCGAAGTGGTGACGGCGGTCGAGGCGCGGGCCGCGGTCCAGGAGCACGGCGTGCCAGCAGATGGCGACCTGCTCGTCGTCGACGGGCCGTTGCGCGGACGTCAGCATCTGCCGCGCGCCCTCGGATACATCAAATCCCATCGCAGCACTTACCTGCCGCCGGAGCTGAATGCGCTCGTGGCCGTGCTGTCGCCCGGACAACGCACTCCCGTGTTCCTGATGGGCACCAGCTGGGATCGGCACAGCTGGTATCTGCGGTTGCCTGGCGCTCCCGGATCGCCGTGGGCGGGCGTGGTACGCATCGAATGCTCGGCCGACCTGCCCCTTTCCGAAGTGATCCGGCTCGCAGCCGTGAGCCAGAAATGCCTAGGAAGGTTCGCCTCAGCCGCCTACAAGGATGCCCGCGCGCCACAAAACCTCTACCCGATCGCAGGCCTTGAACGTGAACTCCGGCGCCGTCTAGGAGACCCAAGGCTGCTCTACCGAGCACTGCGCGTAGCCGCCCACACAAACGGATCGAAGGCGGTGGCGACCTGATCAATTCGACTCCCCGCCTGCGAAACTCCGCAGCTTGCCAATCAGCATCTTCGTAGCGACGCCCCGGTCCGGCGGCGCGTTGCGCAGAAGTGGGCGTGCCGCTGCGCGGACCCGTGCTTCAGGTCGGCAATGCTGCTGTCTGGCAGACGTCAGGGCGCCGGTGGTTTGGCGCCGGCCGCCCAGCGTGTCCCGATTCCGGGCTTGACCTGGAGCCCGACGCCAAAATTCTTCCGAACCTCACCGCCGACCATCAGGGCGCTGCAAACTATCGGTAGACATGATCCAGCGGTTCGCCACCGACCTGACCGTCGGATTTACCAGCAAAGAGGCCGAGCGCGGAGTCCGGCCCGTGAAAGTCCAGCAGCGTACCTCCGGCGAATGCTGGCGCACCATTCAAGGCCTCGCCGACTTCGCGGTCGTCCAGTACTGCCTGGCCACCGCCGCCAAATGACGCATCAATGCCCTCGACGCACTCACCCAGCTCTTCGCCGAAGACCCTGGCCACCAGCCGCCATCCGGCCCGGCTGAATAGCTACGGTCAGCCTGCTGTTGACGGCGGTGAACTGTAACCTGAACTGCAACCTCTGCTGGCGTGACCTACTGCTTGGTCAGCCCATGATCATGCTGGCGCCGATCACGGGCCGCCCGCCAGGGCGTACGGCCTGAAATCCTGAGGAATAATTTTGCTGTTGAGGCGGGTGAGATATGGGGGGCAAATCGATGAAAACTATTAGGAACAAGAATCGTCATAAGCGCCAGGCGCGCAGCCCTGCAACATCACGGCAGCCGTCAACCAAGCCTTCGGTCGGAAGCTCCCGCCCGGGAGACCAACAGCACGGCACCTGGCAGCACCGCTTCGTCCAACGAATCTCCATTGCAAACAAGAAAATGCTGGCTGCAGTCAGCGCTGGCATCGTAGGGGGAATAGCTATCGTCGTCGCGGGATTGCCGCATCTGGTGGCTGATCACCTGTCCAGCGCACCTCGGCTTCTCATAATTACGGGCGACCCATCACCTGACAGCGTAGCAGGCAGCCCATCAGCTGATCCGTGTGACTTCGAAGGAACTTTCATCGTACGCCGGACGCTTAACTTGCCTCGCACGCTATACACAAATCAACTGTCCGCCTTGCTGCGGGATGCTGACGCCGCCGACATCAACTCGACATCCGGCACTTATACCCTACAAGCGCCACCGGCCGAGACAATCGTCGTAACGGCCATCCACGTGGTCGTAGTAAAACGAGTCCCGGCGCCGCACGCAACGGCAATCTACGTCGACCCGGGCGATTCATGTGGTTCCGGCGGTCCTGGCGTCGCCATGCCTACCTGGGGGATTGAAGTTAACCTCGACAGTGTGAACCTAAAGCCAAAGATGACTTATTATAATGGGCAAGACGCGATAACTCCGGTCTACGGCCTTCAAACTAAGTAACGAACGCCTCGCCGGTTCTCATCAATTTTGAGGCCGATACCAGCAGGTACGACGTATCATGGAAGTTCGAGATCGACTACACGGTCAACGGGCAGCAGGAAACTGCCTGGATGGAAAACGGCCCACAACCTATCCATACAGAAGCTCAACGATCGGACGACCAGCAACTATTTATTACGTTTGACTCAGGAAAAGCATGGATAGTTTCTAAGTAAGAAAGTAGACCGCGAGCGGGCCATCAAGGCTGAGCGCGGGGCCGCGGGATGCACCGCTCTTGATCTAAAGAACGGGACAATTCGGCAACACGCTGCGGCGCGTGCGGACGCTAGCGCGGGCCGTGCCCTTTCGCCCATGTGACGTGGGAAGCGAACCCAAGCCGGGGCGGCGAGAATGATCAACACAAGAATCCCACGAACAAGATGGCATTACCTGGCATACGGCGGCATCGCCGCTAAACCAGCCATCCAGGCCCAGTGATCAGCCGAAATGCGGATGGGCTGGGCTGATTATCTGCCTGGTTATGATCGTCCCGCGGCGTGACAGACCGTCTTGTAAACGGCAGGTCACCCCATCGACCGCGATCCAGGTGGGCTACAACAGGCTCGGTCAATGCTCCTCGCGGTCGCGTAGCGTGATAAGCGGACATATTCTAATTGGCTCGAATAATTTCAGATCGCCGACTCGGCGCGCAAGGACCCTCAGGTGCAAGTGTCGCGCACGACGCCCATATCAGCCATTCTCGTACGCAGCCCATCCCGTGGCCCGGAAGGGTGTGACTAGCCCGGCGGACTATCGGTTGCTGGCCGGGTTGGCTCGTCGTTCCCCGCTTACGCTGTGTTCGGGACGAAGAGGCCGGGAGTTCAAATTTACGCGATCGGCAGCTACGCCGACTCTTGACCCTCCGTCCGCTACTTTGGGATTCGGCACCTGCGAGAAGGACTGGGCAAAATGAGGCGACTTTCGGGGTCTGATATATCAAAATACCGTCTTGGAAGTTGGTTGTGTCCCCGCATTGAGAACGATATGGAACGATAAATCTCTATATAGTTCGTTACGGAGCAATAACTCACGCAAAATTGACTGGCGTTAACGCTTGCCCATCAGGGCAGGAAAGCATATGTTGGACACTGCGAGGTTTAGTACCTTAATCGGGTTGCGGGGGACTCATGCAGGAAGACGCGGATCTCACAAATGTAGATATGACACAGTGCGTAGTTAGAGTCGAACGCGCGATCAAAGAGCGTCGTGAAAGCGACAAACCATTGATCAACTACTGGCTCTATTTCCTTCTCGTCTCATGGGTGACCCTTCATATCTACACGTTCGTGGTCTTCTTCCAGCGAATGGTCCGGATAGACCGCTTCAGTACACGCAAGCGCATGTACTACGAAGGGCTAATAACCTGGACAAGCAGATATGCCCAACGGCTGGGCAGAGAAGATGAGGTTCACGACCGAATCGGCGACATGCGCGACGAAATCGATGCCGCATACAGCGGTGACATGCGCCAGATTAATGCGGGTTTGTCATTGCTATTCACCATCCTTACGCTTGGGATCTTCGGTTTCTATGTGCTGTATCGAATGAGGGTTATTCACAGGTTTGATTCGTTACGTGTAATTTATATCAGCGACAGGCGCGCCTGCATGAAAGATGGCCTATTTCTCGAAATGATTGGGTTACCACACGCCAATCAAAGAAACAGGCCATCGCCATGTATCATACCACGGGCTTCACCAGTGACGAGCTAATCGATATAT
>Ga0302326_10005736_pt1 | contig 28187 bp, 21 predicted proteins | sample Palsa_T0_3_FD_202264 | JGI IMG/M metagenome (GOLD analysis project Ga0302326, IMG submission 202264) | Peat permafrost microbial communities from Stordalen Mire near Abisko, Sweden - Palsa_T0_3 | ecosystem: Environmental > Terrestrial > Soil > Palsa > Peat permafrost | place: Sweden: Abisko... | reverse complement strand
CTTGCAGATGGCGCGCCGCGCCACCGAACTCAAGGCACAGCTGGCCGCGCTGGTCCATGAGCGCCCGGATGTGCGCGAAGCGCTCGAGAATCGGCTGGCGCGATTTCGGGGCCGCGAGGGCAATGCCGGCGGCTGGCGTGAGCTCGATGCCCTGATTCAGCGCCAGCACTGGCGCATTGCCTACTTCCGCGCGGCAGCGGATGACATCAATTACCGGCGCTTCTTCAACATCAACGATCTGGCCGGCCTGCGCGTCGAGCTGCCCGAAGTGTTCGATCATGCCCATCAGCGCATCCTGCGACTGGTGAAGGACGGGGTCATCGACGGCCTGCGCATCGACCACATCGATGGCCTGCTCGATCCCAAGGGTTACCTGGATCGGCTGCAAAGGCGCGTCGCTGCGCGCCGCGAGCACACCGCCGGCGCCGATGAGGGACCCTTCTATCTGGTCGTGGAAAAAATCCTCGCGGCCCATGAAACGCTGCGCGCGGACTGGGCCACGGATGGTACGACCGGCTATGACTTTCTGAATCAGATGACGGCCCTGCTGGTCGATTCCGCCGCACAGTCCGCCTTCAACGACTTCTACTGGCAGTTCACCGACGAGCAGCGTGCTTTCGATGAACTCGGGCGGCTGTGCAAGCTCCACATCATGGACAACGAAATGTCCGGTGAGCTGCACGTGCTCTCGCGCGACATGGCACGGCTGGCGCGGCAGAATCCGCGCACCGCGGACTTCACCCAGTCCCTGCTGATGCGCGCGATCAAGCAGCTGATCGCCTGTTTTCCGGTGTATCGCACGTACATGGACGCCAGCGCGACCATCGATGCGGCTGACGAGCGCGACATGGGCTGGGCGCTCACGCAGGCCCGGCGCCACGAGACCGAGATCGATCCGAGCGTCTTCAACTTTCTAGAACACGTACTGACGGCGCGGCTGGTGCAGCAGCCACGCAGCGGCTACTCGCGCCAGTCGCTGCTGCGCTGTGTCGCCCGACTGCAGCAGTACAGCGGACCGGTGGCAGCCAAGGGACTCGAAGACACCGCCTTCTACCGCTACAACCGCTTCATTGCACTGAACGAGGTTGGCGGCGATCCGGCCCGATTCGGCGCGAAGCTCGCAGCCTTCCATCGCGCCAATCAATTTCGCGCCCAGCACTGGCCGCACGCCATGCTGGCAACTTCCACGCACGACACCAAGCGTGGCGAGGATGCGCGCGCGCGCCTGGCTGCGCTGTCCGAATTTCCGCAGGAGTGGGCCCGTCAGGTCCCGATCTGGTCGCGCATCCTGCGCGGTCCCGGGGCGACCAACGACGCGGCCGGCGAGCTGCTGGAACCGGACCGTAACGACGAGTACCTGCTCTACCAGGTGCTGTTGGGCAGCTGGCCGAGTGAACTGCTCGAGGAGCAACACTGCCAGGGCGAACCGCTCAAGGTGTACTCCGAACGTGTTCGCGCCACCATGCTCAAGTCGATGCGCGAAGCTCGCTTGTACACCAGTTGGGCCTTTCCAAACGCGCGCTACGAAGACGCCATGAGCGCACTGATCGACGCTGCGCTGACCAGAAGCCGTGCCGGCCCCTTCCTGGCCGCGTTTCTGCCGTTCGCTCGCGAGGTGGCGCACGTCGGCGCCCGCAACAGTCTCATCCAGACGGTCGTGAAGCTGACCGCGCCCGGAGTTCCCGATATCTACAATGGCAGCGAGCTGTGGGACTTCTCGATGGTCGATCCCGACAACCGCCGCCCGGTCGACTATGCCACCCGGGCACGCCTGCTGGCGGAGGTCAATTCGGCATCACACCCGGATCGGGGCGCACAGCTCGCAGAGTGGTTGCGCGAGTGGCCCGATGGTCGCATCAAACTGGCGGTGACCAGGACGCTGCTGCATCACCGCGCCAGCTTTGCCGAGCTCTATCGCCTCGGCGAGTATCTACCGCTCACGGCCAGTGGACCGCGCGGCGAGCAACTGGGCGCCTACCTGCGGCATCACGCCAGTCAAACCGTGCTGATCGCCTTTGCGCGCCACCCGCGATGGTTTGGTGCCGGCTCGTTCGATGAGGAGACCTTCCTGCCGCTGGCCGGGACTCTGGCCGGCAGGTCATGGCGCGAAATCCTGACCGGCAGTGCGGTCGCAGCCTCGGATCGGTTGATGCCGGCCACGCTGTTTGCGCATCTGCCCGTGGCAGTGCTGGTGGCGGAGTGACCCGCGCCTAAACGGATCGCAACGCCAGCTCCTCGGCGGCATTGAACTGCAGCGCGGCGAGTCGCGCGTAGAGAGGGCTGTCATGCAGCAGCCGCGCGTGCGTTCCAATGGCCACCAGCCGCCCTGCCTCGAGTACCGCGATGCGATCGGCCTTCAGCACGGTCGCCAGCCGATGAGCAATGACCAGTGTCGTCCGGCCGCGCATCAATTCAGCCAGGGCGGTCTGTACCAGTCGCTCGGATTCCGCATCCAGCGAGCTGGTCGCCTCATCGAGCAGCAGGATCGGCGGATCCTTGAGAATGGCGCGCGCAATCGCGATGCGCTGGCGCTGGCCACCCGAGAGCCGTGTGCCGCGCTCGCCGAGGAAGGTGTCGTAGCCGTCCGGCAGCGCCCGCAGGAATTCATCGGCTGCGGCCGCGCGCGCCGCGGCCTCGATCTGCGCATCGCTCGATCCCGGCCGCCCGTAGCCGATGTTATCGCGCGCGCTGGCGCCAAAGAGCACCGTATCCTGCGGCACGAATCCGATCTGCCGCCGCAAGGCCTGCGGATCGAGCTGCATGATCGGATGGCCGTCGATCCGGATCGCACCGCGCTCGGGGTCGTAGAAGCGCAGCAGCAGCTGGAAGCTGGTGCTTTTGCCCGCGCCCGATGGGCCGACGACCGCCACGGTTTCCCCGCTGCGTATATCGAGCGAAAGATCCGACAGCGCCCACGCCTCCGGGCGCGAGGGGTATCGAAACCAGACCGCATCGAAAGACACATCGCCGCGCACGCGAGCCGGCAGCACTGTCGGGGCGGGCGGCGCGGTGATGCCGGGTTCAGCCGCCAGCAACTCCGCCAGCCGTTCCATGGCGCCGGCCGCGCGCTGCAGTTCGCCCCACATCTCCGTCAGCGAGGCCACCGAGGTGGCAACCAGCAGAGCGTAGATCAGGAACTGGCCGAGCTGCCCCGCGGTCATGCGTTGCGCCATCACGTCCTGCGCACCCAGCCACAGCACATAGGTAATGCCGCTGAAGACCATGGCGGTGCCGATCGCAGTCAGCGCTGCGCGCACGCGGCTGCGCCGGATGGCAGCCTTGAAGCTGAGCTCCACTGCCGCCGCGTAGCGCCCGCTCTGCAGCTCCTCGAGGGTAAAGGCCTGCACGGTCTGGATGGCATTGAGCGTCTCATCGACCAGGCTGCTGGTATCGGCAATCCGATCCTGGGTCGCACGCGACAGCCGCCGCACCCGCCGCCCCACGATCAGGATGGGCACGATCACCAGCAGTATCAGCATCAGAATCACGGCCGTAAGGCGCGCGCTGGTCAGCGCCAGCATGACCAGCGAGCCGATCAGGTTAAGCAGCGAGCGCAGAATGATGGACAGATTGACGCCGGCGATGGCCTGTACCAGGGTCGTGTCGGCCGTCAGGCGCGACAGCACTTCGCCGGTGCGCGTGACCTCGAAAAAGGTCGGATCCATGCGCACCACGCGCCGATAGACCGCTTCGCGCAGGTCCGCGACCACACGTTCCCCGAGCCATGTCACCAGATAGAAACGCAGCGCTGCGAAGATGCCAAAGACCACGGCCGCCGCCAGGAATCCCAGAAAATAGCGGTTGATGAGCCGAACGTTATTAGCGACCAGCCCATGGTCGATGAGCTGACGCAATGACACCGGTAGAATCAGGACGGCCGCGGCCGCCGCGATCAGGGCCCCGAGCGCCGAGGTCAGAATCCAGCTGTGCGGCTTCAGAAATGGGAATAGGGCTCGCAGCGCGCGCAGCGATTTGGCCTTGGGGCGGTCTCGGGTATCAGCCATGAGGCATGATACTGGGAGCTGCCGCACACAATGGGGTAGGATGGCGCTTGTCTCCAGGCCGAGACAGTGGTCTTCTATTGGGGATTGGCGGTACCGTGGCCAATTACGCGTAACTATTTATTTGGAGGATCCGCTCATGGCGCTTTGGAAGGAAACCGGTTCGAATCCGAGCCCGTCTGCGAGCGGCACCCCTGCCGCCGGCGGTTCATCCACCGTAACCGAATTACACGGCAAGAGCCCGGAACGGGCGCCAGAACCGGCCCCGGTGGTCGCCAGCACACCCCGCGCGACGCCACGTTCGGCGGCGACCGAGTCTGTCATTGCCGCGGAATTGGCCATCGAAGGCAAGATCGTCGGTGGCGGCGATGTGCGCATTGCCGGCCGTTTCAAAGGCGATGTCCAGGTCGACGGCAATTTCCGCATTGATCCGGGCGCCAGGCTGGAAGGCCAGGTGCGCGCCGGCGTGGTCGTGGTGGGCGGCGAGCTGCAGGGCAACATCGATGCGGCCAAGCAGCTCGATGTGCTCTCCACGGGCGTCATCGTCGGCGATGTGAAAGCCGCCTCGATCACCGTCGCGGCCGGCTCGCGCATGCGCGGTCACGTCGAGTTCGGCTGGGACGACAAGCACACCGCGGTGGAACTCAAGGGGACATCGCGCTCGGTATGAGCCTCCAATGAGCCTCATTCGCTCAGGTTCGCCGGGGGCAACGCGGGTCTGCCCGCACTGCAAGGCGACCGTGCTTGAAAGTGCCGCGGTATGTCCGGGCTGCAAACACCATCTGCGATTCGGTGGCACCAATCACGCGCTGGAAGCCGGTGAAGGCTACTGCGCGCTCAGCGTCGACGGCACCATCGCCCACACCAAGGCCAGCGAACCGTGCGAGTACTGTGTAGTGCTCGATGTGCGCGATGACCGGGGTGAGCAGTTGACGCGCCAGGTGGTTGGGGTCGGGGTACTTCAGACCGGCGAGCGACGCCGGCTCAATGTCACGGTGGAGATGCTGCCTGTCAGAACGGCGGCAGCGTCGAAGTCCCAGGCAGCGGGCAAGCCGACGTCCGCCCCCTCGACAGCCACCGCTGCCCCGGTCTCCAGCGCACCAAAACCTGCCGCGGCCCCGCCCACGGCGCCCGCGGCTGCAGCTGCAGCTGCAAACGCAAACGCAAACGCAGCGGGCAGCTCCACCGGACCGCAGCAACCCGCGAACCGCATCCACTCAAGCGCCTCCGCCGCATCGATGCAGCGGCTGGGCATCATCCGCAAACCACGCTGAGCGCTGGCAGGCGGACGGGCGACACGACGGGCTCGCGTCGAGCCGCGTTGCTGCGCCCTACTTTCGCGGTTTGCGGAACTTGAACAGGAACTTGTCGCTTCGCCCCTTGAGTTCGAATACCTTGGCATCGTGCGTATCTTCGGCGTTGTGCAGCACATCGCTGCCCGCCACGAAGACAAAGCCGACACTCGTCACTTCCTGCTTCACCAGTTCCGGGTCGATCCGGTGCAGCGTCTCGGTGTCGCGCGCGCCTGAACCGGCCGCAGCCGCGTGGTCCTCGATGATAAAGACCCCGCCTGGCTTGAGGGCATCGTAGACCGCACGATCAAATGCCTTGATATCGGGCTTGCCGAAATAGGCATTGTGCAGATCGTGATAGTTTTCCGACGTCCAGACCACATCGAGTCCGGTCGGCAGCTTCAGCGCCGAGGCATCCTGGCTGTCCGCCGTGACATTGGTGCAGGCATTGGCGGGCGGCGGTGCGGCGGCGGCATCGGGTGGCGGCGGATCGCGCTTCACCGCCGGAATCATGCTGATCGTGTACAAATGCCCGGCGGGCCCGACGATCTGACAGAACAGACGCGAAAAGTAGCCGCCGCCCGGCATCAGCTCCCCGACCTTCATGCCGGGCTTGATGCCCGCAAAGGCGATGACGAGATCAGGCTTGCGATTCACATCCCGATCGCGGTCCTTGTCCGGACGACTGCTGCTGGCGACGGCGTTGGCGATGTAGGCCGGCACCGAGGCGGCACCCGCGATCAGACCGGCGGTCGCGCAAACGATCAGCGCGACGCTCAAATGCATCCTTCGGCTCATGGCATCCCCCGCGTAGGAATTAGCAGGCCGCCGAGGATACTCCAACCCTCAGGTCGCGGGCATGCGGCCGCCGAGCGCGAGCTGCAGCTCGATGATGTCCTCTAAACGTTGTGCCTGCGCGCGCACCAGGCCGAGTCGGGCCTGCTGGCTCTGTCGCTGCGCCTCGAGGATCTGCAGCACACCGGTGTTGCCTGCCGTATAGCTTTCGCGCGTGAGATCCAGATTCTCGCCCGAGATCGCGACGGCCGATTGTTCGCTGGCGATCAGCTCGGCATCGTGATCCAGAGCCTCGAGTGCATCGGCAACCTGGCCGAAGGAGCGCAGCACCACCTGCTCGTAGTCGTCGAGCGATGCGTGCATCGCTTCCCGCGCCGCCCGCTCCTTCGCCCGAAGCGCGCCGTGATTGAACAGCGGCTGCGTGAAGCTACCGGTGAGACCGGCGGCCGAACTGTTCGAATCGAACAACGAATGCAGCACGGTCGATTGCATGCTGGCGCTGGCCGTGAGACTGATCTGTGGATAGAGATTGGCCGCCGCGATGCCCACCGCTGCGGTGGCCGCGTGCAGCCGCGCCTCGGCCGCCTGGATGTCGGGCCGGCGATGCGCGAGCTCGGCCGGCAGCGTCTGGGGCAACTGCGCCGGCAGCGCAAATTCCTCGAGCGCGAATGCCGGTGCGGTCCACTCCGACGGCGCGCGGCCGACCAGCAGCGCGAGCGCGTGCTCGGCATTGCTGAGCGCACGCCGCAGCGGCGGCAGCTGGGTCTGATCGTTGGCGAGCTGGCTCTGCGCGTTGAGCACATCGACACGGTTGGCACTGCCCGCATCGAACGCATCCCGGACCAGCTTCAGGTCCTTCTGGTCGTCCTGCAATAGCTCCTCGACACTCAGGATTTGCGCGCGCGCCGATGCGGCTGCCAGCGCCTGCAGAGCGACATTGCCGCTGACGGAGAGCGCCGCGGCCTCGACTTCATGCTGTTGATAGGCGGCCAGCGCATATTGCTGCTCGACGGTCCGCCGCACGCCGCCAGCGAAGTCGAATGCGTAACTGACACCGAAGCCGACCGAGTAGAAACTGAACGGCGGCAGCTTATCCGGCCCCAGAAATGCGGCGCCGTACTTCTGCCGGCCGGCGCTCGCCTCCAGGTCGACGCTCGGGTAGCGCGCGCCTTCGCTGGCGGCCGCCAGTTCCTGCAGCTGCCCGAGTGTGGCGCGCGCTGCCGCGAGCTCACGATTGCGATCGAGCGCCAGGCGGATGGTGGCATCCAGCTGCTCGGAATGCAGCGGCTGCCACCAGGCCGACGCATCGGACTCGCCCACCCCCTGCGCATCGGCCTGGAGATGCGTCAATGGCGCCGAGCTGAAGCTGGCAGGGGTTGCCCCGGTGGGCTCGACAAACTTGGGGCCAGCCACGCAGCCGACCGTCAGTGCCGCCAAGGCCGCCGCTGCCGGTGCGAAGCGGATTGCCCTATTCCATCGCGACATTCGCAGCTCCGGCCGGGGCGGCGCGCGGCTTGCGCACCAGCAGCAGCAGTGGCAGCGCCAACAGCGTCAGCAGCAGCATCAGATAGAAGTCATCGATGTACGCCACCATGGCAGCCTGTGCGGTGACGGCCTGGTTGAGCGCCGCGACCCCCGAGGCGCCCTTGAGAGCGCCGAGGGCATGGTGCGCCATCGCTGAGGGCGTAATGTGCTGCGCCAGCGCGGCGTGAACCACCTGAGTGTTGCTGACGAACAGCGACTGCACCACCGAAATGCCGATGCTGCTGCCGATGTTGCGGACCAGATTGAACAGCGCGGTGCCTTCGTTGCGAAAAGCCGGGGACAAAGTCGCAAAGGTCAGTGCCGCCATGGGCACATAGACGATGCCGGTACCGAGTCCCTGGATCGCGCCCGACCAGATCAACGAGTTCATCGGCATCTGGATCGAGAAATTGGTCATCATCCAGAGGGAAATGGCGGTTAATAGGAAGCCGACTCCTATGATCAGCCGCACATCCAGGCGACCCACCAGGCGGCCGATGAACAGCATCGCCAGCAATGTCCCCGCGCCGCGGGGCGCGGTGGCGATGCCTGCCTGCAGCACCGTGTAGCCCATGAGACCCTGCATCATCGGCGGCAGCAGAGCCAGCGTGGCAAACAGCACGATGCCGACCAGAAAAATGAGAATGTTTCCGGTCAGGAAATTGCGGTCCTTGTAGAGCGCCATACGGATGAAGGGCTTTTCGGCCGTCAGCGTGTGCACTACAAAGAGGTACAGCGCCACCACGCAGACCACCGCCTCGAGCTTGATCTCGGTGGAATTAAACCAGTCCTGGGTGGTGCCGCGATCGAGCAGCACCTGCAGCGTGCCAATGAACAGGCTCAAGACCGCAAAGCCGAAGAAGTCGAAGCTCTTGCGCTCGTGCGTGGTATCGGGGAAATAGGCGAGCACGCCGAGCACGGCCAGAATGCCGAATGGCACATTGATATAGAACACCCAGCGCCAGCTGTAGTTGTCGGTGAGCCACCCCCCGAGCATCGGGCCGAGCGTCGGCCCGAGCACCACGCCGATGCCCCAGATCGCCATGGCGCGTCCGTGCTGCTCGGGCGGATACACATCGAACAGCACCGCCTGCGACATCGGAATCAGTGCGGCACCAAAGGCTCCCTGCAGTACGCGGAACAGCACGATCTGATCGAGCGTCTGTGCCATGCCGCATAGCGCCGAGGCCAGTGTGAAACCGATGATGGAAACCAGGAAGAGTGGCTTGCGGCCGAACCGGTCGGCGAGCCAGCCCGTCAACGGCGTGAGGATCGCAGCCGCGACGATGTACGAGGTCAGCACCCAGGTCATCTGATCCTGAGTCGCCGACAGACTGCCCTGCATGCGTGGCAGCGCGACGTTGGCGATGGTGTTGTCGAGTGCCTGCAGGATCGAGGCGAGCATCACGGTGCCCGTGATCAGGCCGCGATGGGCCGCAACACCGGGGCTGGAGACAGCGTTCAACTTAGCTACTCAGCGCTGCGCGACCGCCGCCGAGCCGTGGCCGAAAAGATGGCGGCGGTGGCCGGTGTCCACCGTCACATCGACACTGAGGCCCGCGTGCAGCACCACGCCGTCGAGATTCGGATCGTCGAAGTGCAGACGCACCGGCACGCGCTGCACGACCTTGACCCAATTACCGGTCGCGTTCTCGGGCGGCAGCAACGAGAACTGTGCGCCCGTACCCGGACTCAGCGAGGCAACCGTCGCCTTGAAACGGCGGCCCGGGTAGGCATCAATGCGCACTTCGGCGCTCTGGCCCGGACGCATGTAGGTCAGTTCGTCTTCTTTGAAGTTAGCCTCCACCCAGACATCCTGGCTCGAGATCAGGCTGAACACCGGCGTTGCCGCGGTGATGTAGTCCCCGACCTGGAGCTGCTCGACCTTGGCCGCGACGCCGCCGTCCGGCGCGCGGATGACGGTGTAGGAAAGGTCCAGATTGGCCTTATCGAGCGCCGCCTGCGCTTCCTGCACCACCGGGTGTCGTTCCACCGGCAGATCGGGATTGCCCCCGAGCAGTGCCAGCACACTGCCCGCCTGCTGCCGCGCCGAGTTGAGCTGGGACAGCGCCAGATCGCGGGCATGCTGGGTCTGCTCGAATTGCGAGCGCGAGCTGATCCCGGATTGCAGCAGGTGCTGCTGGCGATCGAATTCGTGCTCCTGGTAGGCGAGCGTTACACGCGCGGAACTCAGACTGGCGAGCTGCTGCCGATAGGTCGCCTTGGCAGCACCGATCTGCATGCGGGCGGCCTCGAGCTTGGCTTGTGCGTCTTCGACGGCAATGCGAAACGGACGATCGTCGAGGCGGAATAGGATCTGGCCGCGCGGCACCTGCTGATTGTCGTGCACGTCCAGTTCGACGACGCGTCCGGACACATTGGCGCTGATCGAGGTCTGTGCCGCCTGCACCGAGGAATCATCCGTCGAGACATAGCGACCGGTGAGCAGGTAATAGGCAAGCACGCCCACCACGGCGACCGTCACTCCAGCGGTCATGAGTATCCAGCGCAGCCGGGCACGCCGGCTCCGCGTTGTCTCGACGGCAGGGCTGTCCTTTACGCTGGCGTCCATCCTTCCATGCAACCTTATTTCGGCTCCAGGGCCAGCAGCGTGCGGTGCACGCGCTCGAGCAATTCGACGAGCTGCTCGCGTTCGCCCTGACTCAGTGCTACCAGCGCGGCACTGCGCGTCTGCCCTGCGATTTCCCAGATACGCTCGACGATGGGCCGGGCCTCATCGAGCAAATACAGGCGATGAGCGCGGCGATCGGCCGGATCGGCGCGACGCTCGATCAGGCCATCCTGCTGCATGCGATCCAGTGTCCGCACCAGCGTCATCGGATCGGTTTCGGTGAGGTCGGCGAGCCTGGCCTGGCTGATGCCTTCGTGGCGTGCCAGCAGCGCCAGCACCTTGCACTGGGACATGGGCAGCGCCAGCGCCCGTTCGCGCGCGTGACGCTCGAAGAGTTTCGCGGACAGGCGCGAAACATCCTTGGCGAGGAACCCGAAATTCCGCACCTTATCCACTGCTACCGAGTCGGCTACGACGCTATCCACTTCCACTGCGACCCCCAGAACGTACTGGCTAACATTTTCACTAGGGAGACAGTATCACTAGTTATTATATGGGTCAATATCAGACCGCCCCTCCTGTGAGGCAGGGCCGTCGCCTAAGCTATTGAATTACTTGGAGTAGCGCTTCATGCCGGTTGAGATCTCGGCTTTTGCAGCTTCGACATCTCCCCAGCCATCGACCTTTACGAACTTTTCAGGCTCGAGGTCTTTGTAGTGCTCGAAGAAGTGCTGGATCTGGTAGAGCCGGTGCGCGTTGATGTCATCGTGGCGCCGCCAATGACTGTAAATCGGCAGCACCTTGTCATCCGGCACTGCCAGCACCTTGGCGTCATCGCCCTTCTCATCGGTCATCTTCAGCAAGCCCAGTGGCCGGCATCGCACGACCACACCCGGCAGCAACGGAAATGGCGTGATCACGAGCACGTCCACAGGATCGCCATCGCCAGCCGTCGTGCGCGGCACATAGCCGTAGTTGCAGGGATAATGCATCGCCGTGCCCATGAAACGATCGACGAAGATTGCGCCGCTCTCCTTGTCGACCTCGTATTTGATCGGATCGGCGTTCATCGGAATCTCGATGATGACATTGAACATATCCGGAGCGTCAGGGCCCGGCGTGACCAGATCCAATCCCATACTCACCTCGCTTCGAGGGCAAAGACGCCCGCCGCATTCGCTATCATCGTAACCGCGCGCGCAGCGTGCGGCACGTCTCAAACAATCGCGCCTGCCGCGCCGAGGCGTGACGCAGTCATCCAAAGCCGGCGCGGTGCGTTTGCTAGTCTAGATATTCCGCAAATTGGAGAATTGACATGATCAAAGCTCGAGGCCTCAAGGTTGCTGCGGCTATGCTGGCCCTGGCGTCGGTGACGCTGACCGGCTGCGTCGTGGCGCCTGCGCCCGGCTATTACGCGGGTGGCACCGTCATGGTGGCGCCGCCCGCGCCGCAGGTGGAAGTCGTCGGCGTCGCGCCGGGCCCCGGCTACCTCTGGCTTGGCGGTTACTGGAACTGGGAAGGCGGTCGGCATGTATGGGTGCCGGGACGCTGGGATGTGCCCCCGCGCGGCTATCACACCTGGGTCGCACATCGCTGGGTACCTTATCGCGGCGGTTACCGACTCGCACCGGGTCACTGGGCGCGCTGAAGTCCCGCTGCGCGCGTGCGGGGGTTACACGTCACACGCGCGACACGCTCTGTGACTCTATAGCTGACTCGATAGTCTGACTCCGGAACATGGCGCCCGTCTCGGCTGCGAGGCGGGGCGCCAGGCATTCCGCGCAAAAACCCGCGCCCTGGGTTCACACCGCACGCGAGCTACCGCACAATCGGTATGCTGAGCACCGTGCCTCAACTGATCCGGACGATCTCATGAACGATCACGTCTCCAAGATTTCTGTCTATGACAAGCTCAGGTCGGAGCTGCCGAATCTGATCGGCAATCAGACCGATTTTCTGGCCAACATCTCCAACTTCGCGGCGCTGCTGTTCAACACCCTGCCGAGTCTGAACTGGGCCGGCTTCTATCTGCTGCGGGGCACGGATCTCGTGCTTGGGCCTTTCCAGGGCAAGCCCGCCTGCTCCTGCATTGCCGTGGGCGATGGGGTCTGCGGCGCGGCGGCGCTGCAGCGCGCGGCGGTCGTGGTGCCGGATGTGCATGCCTTCCCTGGACACATCGTCTGCGACGAAGCCTCGCAGTCGGAGATGGTGCTGCCGGTTTTCAAAGACGGTCGTCTGGTCGGCGTGCTCGATCTCGACAGTCCGCTCTCGGGCCGATTCGATGAAACCGACCGCGACAGCATCCAGCAACTGCTGCAGACGCTGATGGACGGGACCGTCGTGCCTGAGTTCAGACTCGCTCCGGCCGTCTAGTCGACCACAGTCCTCTCGCGTGCAAAAGGGGAACGAGGGCCTCGAGCAGTTCGGCTACCGCCAGGAGCTGCGGCGCGTGCTCAGCACGCGCGATCTGATCGTCTACGGCATGATTTTCATGGTGCCGATAGCGCCCCAGGCCGTCTATGGATTCGTCTGGGACGCATCCAAGGGCATGGTGCCCCTGGCCTATCTGCTGGGCCTGGTAGGAATGTTCTTCACCGCCATGAGCTACGCGGCCATGTCGCGCGCATTTCCGGTCGCCGGATCCGTCTATGCCTATGCGCAGCGCGGACTGCATGAGACCGCTGGATTCTTTGCGGGCTGGCTGATCCTGCTCGACTATCTACTGATTCCCGCACTGCTGTACCTGATCAGTGCCGTGGCACTGCAGCCCCTGCTGCCAGGCGTGCCGCAGTGGGCCTGGCTGCTGGGCTTCATAACCTTCAACGCCCTCGTCAATCTGATAGGCATCCAGTTCACGGCGGGCGTGAATCGCTACATGCTGATCATGGAGCTGCTGACACTGGCCTTGTTCGTGGGTTTAGGGCTTGCCGCGCTCTACGCAGGCGCCGGCGCGGGGCGGCTGACGCTGACGCCGCTTTACAACCCGCAGGTATTCTCGCTTGCCACCGTGGCCGGGGCGACCTCCATCGCGGTGCTTTCATTCCTGGGATTCGACGGCATTTCGACCCTCTCCGAGGAAACCCGCGGGGGCCCAGATTCGGTCGGGCGTGCCACCTTGATATCGCTGGTCCTGGTAGGCGCCCTGTTCATGCTGCAGACCTGGCTGGCCACCGATCTGGCACAGGGCATGAGCTTCAGTTCTCCGGCCACGGCCTTCTACGAAATCAGCGAGCGCGCGGGAGGTCCCTGGCTGCGACTTGTGATCATCCTGGCCAACGTCATCGCCTCGGGGATAGCCAATGCGATCGTCGCCCAGGCTGCTGTCTCACGCATTCTTTTTTCAATGGCGCGCGATGGCAAGCTGCCCGCCGTCCTGGCGAAAATTCATCCGCGCTACCGCACGCCCTACGTCAGCACGATCGCGGTTGCCGTCATCGGCCTGATAATCGGGCTTTTGTTTTCCAATCACATCGACGACCTGGCCAGTGTCGTCAATTTCGGCGCGCTCTCGAGCTTTCTGCTGTTGCACATCGCGGTCGTCAATCATTACCTGATCCGTCAGCGCAGCGGCCAATGGCTGCGCCACTTGCTGTTTCCGCTGGCAGGATTTCTCGTGATCGCGTACGTACTTTACGAGATGGATCGATCCGCCAAGATCATGGGCGGCTGCTGGATAGCGATCGGCGTGGTCTATTACGCGCTGCTGACCTTCGTACTCAGGAAGCCCGCCACCCTCGAGGTGTCGTGACCCGACCCGCGCGTGCGCGGTTTCATTCAGACATCGGCTGGCCGCAGCGGGCCAGCACGCCGCGCAGATCGCGGATGGCCGGGAACACTTCATTGTTCCAGTCCGACCCCTGGGCGTCGTGGGCGAGCTGCTCGAACTCGACGATTTCCTTATCTTCGCGAAAGATATTCTCGGTGAACCAGGTCACGAACGGCCAGACCATGTGGATCAGGCCCGGCACGGGCGGCTTTTTGACGGACAGATAACCAAAGGTCCGGTTGGTTCGCTGTTCGGCATCCAGTGGCGTATAGCCCAGCCAGACATCGAGCACCGGATCATCGGTCTGCTGGATATCCCGGCCCACCCATACCTTGAGACTCTGGGTCGGGTAGTCGGTGCGTATCTGCATGTGGTCGCGAAAATCCTTTTTGGCTTCGTTCGACTTGGCGCGGCGGCGCACCAGGTCCACGATCACCGCCTCGCCCATTGAGGCTTTGCCTTCGGTTCGGCTGAAGGTGTATTCGACCTGGGCCCAATTTTCGCCATGCTGGCGACCGATGCACTGCGCCCGGATGGAGCCCATCTGCTTGCGATGCATGAACTGGTGATTCATGTCGAACAGGTTCTCGTGCATGAATGTGTAGTGACAGGCGACTTCGCGGTTGAGCTCGCGGGTCTTATAGTCATTGCGACGCCGGGAACCCAGGTGTGCGGGCAACCGGGCTTCCGCGAGCGACGCATCGCCCGGGAAGAAGAAGATCAAGCCGTCCACTTCGCGCGCCGGATAGCTCTTGACGCCGTTGGGCAGACGCTCCTTGCCAAGATAGGGAACATCGATGCACTTGCCGGTGCCGTCGTAGGCCCAGCCGTGATAGTGACACTTGAGTTCATCGCCGCTGACCACACCCAGGTGCAGCGGTACCTGGCGGTGAGCGCAGCGATCCTCGAGCGCAAACACGCGGCCTTCCTTGCCGCGATAGAGCACGATCGGCGCTCCGGCAAAGCGCCGTCCGATTGCCTTGCCGGACTTCAGTTCATGCGACCAGGCAAGCGGATACCAGTGATCCGGGTGAGACCCCACGCGCCGCAGATCGAACGCATTGGGCGAATTGGCGGGGCGCAACGGGATCAGGTTCGAACCATCCTCGGGCATCGAACGCTCCATGCAATTTGTCAAAATACGAGATTAGCGCGCCGGGCTCCCCCGTGGCTACTTTCGCCGCTCTGGCGGTGCCAATCGGGGTCCTCCGCGACCTTCACACTCGTAACATAATTCTGCGACACGCCTATGTTTCCTGGAGTTCGTGCGCGCAGGCGCTCAGCGGTGAGATAATTCTCTAATTATCATGAAAGACGAGTTGCCGCAGACATTCAGCGACTTCTCGCGCGGCGTGATCTCACCAGAATCGTTCCAGCACGAACTGCTGACGCTGTGCAAGACGACGCCCGACCGCGCCTGGGAGGCGCTGGCGTTGCTCGACCAGCACTTTCGCCGCGGGAAGATCGCGCCCGAGATGCAGCACTCATTGCGCCATCGGCTCGAGCGTCAGGCGCTAGGCATCGAGACCTATCAACCGCATCGGAAACCGCTCCCCACGCGCGCGGTCGCGCACGCCATTGCGGTTGCACCGGATCCCGATGTCGAGGATGCGACGATCGAAACCATCGTTGCCCCCGAGCCGGCACCGCCCGCGATTGCGGCAGCAGCGGCAGTAGCAGCCGCAGCAATAGCGGCGCCGTCGCTGGCGCCAGAGTTACCGCCAACGCCCGCCGCGGCCGACGCAAAGCTGCCCCCGCGGGTCGCTGTGCTGGCGCTGGAGCGTGCCGCGATGCGCAGCACTTTCGTTCACGCGCCTCGGAAAACTGTCCCGGTCGCGGCCAGCGCCCGCTGGCAGCCATATTTTCGAATCTCGCCGGCCATCGCGCTGTCGGCAGTAATGCTTGCGGTCGCCGCCTCCCCTATCGTCCAGGACGGCGAGGAGAATCGGCTGGCAGCGAACCCGGGGGCGGCTGGCAGCGGGGCGGCTGCCACAACTCGGAACAATAGCGATGCGACAACAGCAGCCAGCCAGACTGAGCAGCGCCCCGACATGCTCTCGCTGTCGAGCGACCGCTACATTGTCGATCCGGACCGCGGTGTCGCGGAATTATCGGTCGAACGCTCGCCCGATGCTGTCGGCGACACCAGCTTTCTCTGGTGGACGGAGGGTTCCGGAGCGAAGCCCGATGAGGATTACATTGGCGGTAAACCTCGACGCGTGCAAATTGCCGAGGGCGCCGGATCCTCGACCCTGCGCATTCCCATCCTCGCTAATCCAAAGCGGCGTCACGTGGAAATGTTCTACGTACTGATAGGAAGGCCCGAGGGCAATGCCGGCATCGGCCCGATTCATCGGGCCGCTGTTTTTCTGCTGCCTCAGCGCGGCCGCTGACGATCGCGCGCACAGCGTCCGCTCGATAAGCACGTCGGCGCAGTCTGACACGCGAGTACCACAAGTTTGGTACTTGCGCGATTCGGTGTCGGCGCCGTTGAGAGCGTGGGCGCAAGGCCGTACCATGAAATTCGGCCAGTCGCGCGAACGTCATGACACTAAATCCAATCGGTCCCTTTTCCCGCCGCGACGCTCGCTTCGGGCCCCTGCTCCCGCGATCGACGATGCTGGGTTACTGGATCGCCATCGCAGCAGTCGTCGTCATCGCAGTGCTTTCATACGGTGCGGTGCGCGGCAGTGTCGACAACGCTCAACGCGTCACCCACACCATGCGGCTGGTGGAGCAATTGCAGGCACTGCTCTCGACCATGAAGGATGCGGAAACCGGCCAGCGCGGTTATCTGCTCACCGGTGAAGAGAGCTATCTGGAGCCCTACACCAACGCCCGGGCGGCACTGGCAGGCGAGATCTCGACAGCGCGCGAACTGGTCGTGACCGACGCGCCACAGCAGCAACGCCTGCGGGTGCTCGAGCAACTTAGCGCGGACAAGATGGCGGAGCTGGCGCAAACCGTGATGCTTCGTCGCAAAGGCGATGCCGCGGGTGCCTTGGCGGTGGTCCATTCGGATCGCGGCCGTGAGCTCATGGACCGAATTCGCGCCGTGGCGGCGGACATGACGGCCGAGGAACGGCGCACCCTGTCCGCCCGGCAGGAGGAGTGGCTCAGCAGTGCACGCGCCTCCTCCTGGACGACCCTGGGCGGTTCGGTGCTGCTACTGGGATTCATCGTCGCGGCGGCAATGCGCAGTTCGCGCGAATTTCGGGCGCGACAGATCGCAGCCTGGATTCGCACTGGCTATATCGGCTTGACCGAGCGTATCCAGGGCGAGCAGCGGCTCGAAACCCTTGGCGTCCAGGTGCTCGAATACCTGGCCAGGTACATGGATGCGCAGGCCGGCGCCCTGTATCTCGCGCAGGATGGTTACTTCCGGCGCTGCGCCAGCTACGCGCTTGCCAATGACGATGATCTGGAAATCGTGCGTCCGGGCAACGGCCTGCTCGGACAGGCGGCCAAGGAAAATCGCCCCCTGCATGTCAGGAACGTGCCGGATGGTTATCTGGTCGCATCGAGTCTTGGTAGCGGCAAGCCCGTGGAGCTGCTGCTGGCGCCCGCCAGCACCGATGGCGTGGTGACTGCCGTCATCGAGCTGGGATTCTTTCGCCATCTGGAAGATGCCGATCGCGAACTGCTGGGACGCCTGTCCGAATCGCTGGGTATCGCGATTCGCTCTTCCAAGGACAGGACGCGCCTGGAAGAGCTGCTGGAGGAGACGCAGCGACAGGGCGAGGAACTGCAGACTCAACAGGAGGAATTGCGCGTCAGCAACGAGGAACTCGAGGTCCAGGCCAACTCGCTCAAGGAATCGCACATCCAGCTGCAGAATCAGCAGGCCGAACTCGAACAAACCAACTCGCAACTCGAGCAGCAGGCGCAGCTGCTGGGTCAACAAAGAGATGAGCTGTCACGCGCGCAATCGATACTGACGGTACGCGCCACGGAACTGGAACGCGCCAATCAGTACAAAAGCGAGTTCCTGGCCAATATGAGCCACGAGCTTCGCACGCCGCTGAATTCGGCATTGATACTGGCAAAGATCCTGTCGGACAACAAAGGCGGCAACCTGACTCAGGACCAGGTGCGATTCGCCCGCACCATCACCTCTGCCGGCAATGACCTGCTCGCGATCATCAACGACGTGCTGGATCTGTCCAAGGTCGAGGCCGGCAAGGTGGAACTGACGGCCGAGCCGATCGATGTGCCGGAGATGGTGGAGCAGTTGACGCGCAGTTTCCAGCCGCTCGCCCAGCAAAAGAAGCTCGGATTCAGCACGCTCATGGAGGACGGCGCAGCGCGCCGGCTGGTGACCGACCCACAGCGCCTGGGGCAGATACTTCGCAATCTGCTATCAAACGCCATCAAGTTCACCGAGCACGGGGAAATTTCGTTGCGTGTCACGGCCGTGTCCGGCGGCCAGATCGCCTTTGCCGTGCATGACAGCGGCATCGGGGTATCCGAGCATCAACAGGGCATTATCTTCGAGGCCTTCCGTCAGGCCGACGGCAGTACGCATCGCAAATACGGGGGCACCGGATTGGGTCTGACCATATCGCGGGACCTTGCGCGGCTGCTGGGAGGCGATATCGCGGTGCGCAGCCGACCCGGTGAGGGCAGTGTCTTCACGCTGACGCTGCCCACGACCTTTACCGGCAACGCCGGCAATGCCGGCAATGCCGGCAATGCTGGGCCCCAGCAGTCCGCGGTTCCGGCGCCGCTACCGTCGCGTCCGCCATCGCGCGCGGCCGGCAGCATCGAGGATGATAGAGAGCGCCTGAAGCCCGACAGTCGCCTGGTGCTCGTGATCGAGGACGACAGCGCGTTTGCCGCGATTTTGCGGGACATTGCGCACCAGATGGGTTTTCAGTGCGTGGTCACGCAGTCAGCCGCAGACGGTGTCGCGGCCGCCACCGTCTACCGTCCGAAGGCGATTCTGCTGGACATGAATCTGCCGGACCTGTCGGGTCTGGGCGTGCTGGAGCAGCTCAAACGGGATTCCCAAACGCGGCACATTCCCGTGCACATCGTCTCGGTTGCCGACCACAGCCACGAGGCGCTGCTCATGGGCGCGGTGGGATACGCGCTCAAGCCGGTCCAGCGCGAGCAAGTCGTAGAGGCACTGGAACTGCTCGAATCCAAGTTCTCGCAGAACCTGCGCAATCTGCTCATCGTCGAGGATGATGCGCGTCAGCGCGAGAGCATCACGCAATTGCTCGCCAACGACAAAGTTCTCATCACCGCCGTGGGCAATGCCCATGACGCGCTGGCTCAGTTGAAGGCGGTCACTTTCGACTGCATGGTGCTTGACCTGAACTTACCGGATCTGAGCGGCTATGAACTCCTGCAGCGCATGAGCGAGCAGGAGGACGTGGCGTTTCCGCCGGTGATCGTCTACACCGGGCGGGCCCTGTCACGTGAGGAGGAGCACTCACTGGGACGCCTCTCGCGCTCCATTATCATCAAGGACGCCCGCTCCCCCGAGCGACTGCTGGACGAAGTCACGCTGTTTCTGCACCAGGTCGAATCGACGCTTCCGGAGGAGCGCCGGCGCATGCTGCAGCAGGTCCGCGACCGGGACGCGACGCTGGAAGGCAGGAGCATTTTGATCGTCGAGGACGATGTGCGGAACATCTTTGCGCTCACCAGCCTGCTGGAGCCCAAGGGCATCAGACTGCAGATCGCCCGCAACGGCCGCGAGGCCATCGATACTCTCGCAAGCACGCAGGCTGGCACGCCGGCCGTGGACCTGGTCCTGATGGATATCATGATGCCGGAGATGGACGGGCTGACGGCGATGCGTGAAATACGCAAACGCCCCGAGTGGCGCAAGATTCCGATCATCGCCTTGACCGCCAAGGCGATGAAGGACGATCAGGAACGGTGCATCGCGGCCGGCGCCAACGACTACGTCGCCAAACCGTTGGACGTCGAGAAGCTGCTATCACTGGTGCGGGTCTGGATGCCGAAGTAGTGAGTTCGCCGCCCGTGGCCGCCAATTACCTGGACATCGAGTTACGGCTGCTCATCGATGCCATCTATCAGAGGTATCACTACGACTTTCGTGACTACGCGCTGGCCTCGCTGAAGCGCCGGCTGGCGCTCGCCACGTCGCGGTTTGGATGCAGCAGCCTCTCGCAGCTGCAGCACCGGGTACTGCACGACCCGGCGATGTTCACGCAGCTGCTCGGCTACCTGACGGTGCCCGTCAGCGAGATGTTCCGCGATCCGGAGTATTTCCGCTCGATACGCCGGAACGTGGCGCCGGTCCTGCGCACCTATCCTTCCCTCAAAGTCTGGATCGCCGGCTGCAGCACCGGCGAGGAGGTGTATTCGGTCGCGATACTGCTGCGGGAGGAGAAGCTGCTGCAGCGCTCGCTGATCTATGCCACCGACATCAACGCCCAAAGCCTGCAGGCGGCGTCGGCCGGGGTGTACGAGGCCTCCCGAATACCCGGCTTCACACAGAATCACCGCGAGTCCGGAGCGACTGACTCGCTGTCCGAGTACTACACAGCGGCGTACGGACGGGCAGTTTTCGACAAGGGCCTCCGCGACCATATCGTGTTTGCCGATCACAGCCTGGCCACCGACAGTGTGTTCGCGGAGGTGCAGCTGGTCCTGTGCCGGAACGTACTGATCTATTTCAATCGGGAGCTGCAGGATCGTGCCATCGGCCTGTTTCGCGATGCGCTCTGCCGCCGAGGCTTCCTGTGCATTGGCTCGAAAGAGTCGATCCGCTTTTCCGCTCATGCCTCGGACTTCGAGGATGTCGATGCCGAGCACCGCATCTTTCGCAAGCGGGACCTCCCTTGAGACAGATCGAGGCGGTGGTCATCGGCGCGTCCGCGGGCGGTCTGGAAGGTCTATCAGTACTACTGCCGGCGTTGCCCGGCACGCTGCGGGTGCCGGTTTTCATCGTCATACACCTGTCGCGCGGGCATCGCAGCCTGCTGTGCGAGATCTTCGCAGCCAAGTGCGCGCTGCGCGTCAGCGAGGCCGAGGACAAGGCGCCGGTGGGGCCCGGATGCGTCTACTTCGCGCCCCCCGACTACCACCTGCTGCTGGATGAAGGTCCGAGCATGGCGCTATCGGTGGATGAACCGGTGCATTTCTCGCGCCCGTCGATCGATGTACTGTTCGAGTCGGCAGCTGATCTGTACCGGCAGCAACTGCTCGGAATCATTCTCACGGGCGCCAGTCGGGATGGCGCCGACGGGCTCGCCGCGGTTCGCAAAGCCGGTGGCATCACGGTGGTCCAACAGCCCGACGGCTCCTATGAATCTCACATGGCTGCCGCCGCGCTGAAGCTCGGCCCGGTCGATTATGTGCTACCGCTGGAAGGAATCGCCGACCTGATCCGTTCGCTGCCGATGATCGACCCGCGCTGAGCGCAGCTCCGGCACCCGATTGCGGTGCTCACGCACGCATTGCATACTTTGCACCCTATGCGTACACGCGACTTTGTATTCCTGGTAGCGCTCGCTTCTGCTTCGAGCGCGAGACTGGACGGCCGCAAATTCGGCACGTTGATGCAGGGCGACGTGAGACCGGGACCTCCCTGACGAAGACCCGGCAGCGCTATCGGATGCATCCCCGTATTCCGCCACCGCTGCTGATGCTGGTCGCAGCCATCATCATGTGGAGCTTGCATCGCTGGTGGCCCATCGGCTCGCTGCTCGCCGTGCCCTGGAATCGAATCGGGGCGCTCCCGATCGCGACGGGGCTGGTCATTGCCGCGATCGCGGTCGCAAAGTTTCGCCAATCCGGGACAACCCTCAACCCGATGGAGCCCGGCAAGGCGTCACACCTCGTGACGGACGGGATTTTTCGCGTCAGTCGCAATCCGATGTATCTCGGACTATCGCTATTGCTGATCGGGTGGGCGCTGTGGCTCGGCACGGCCAGCCCATGGTTCGTGCCGCCGGTATTTGTGCTCTTCATCTACCTGGCGCAGATCGTGCCCGAGGAGCGCGCGCTGGAAGCACTGTTCGGCGCCAGCTATCTCGAGTATCGGCGCACGGTGGCTCGATGGTTGGGGCGTTCCGGCGCCTGAAATCCGCGGACTACTGCGCTCCCGCAGGCCCCGGTTTCATGTGATGGTCGAACCAGTCCACGATGCGCGACATCGCATCCAGCTGGTCCTCTCGCTTGAAGAACACGTGGCCCTCGTCCGGATAGACGACAAATTCGGTGAGCACCCCGAGACGGCGAAGCGCATTCCAATACTCATATGACTGCGTAATCGGCACCTCAGCGTCCCGATCACCGCCCAGCAGCAGGGTTGGTGTGCGCACGTTCTTGATGAAGGTCATTGGCGAGCTGCGCTCGTAGACCTTGGGATCGTCATACACCGATGCGCCAAAATACGGCAACATCCAGGTATCGATGTCGTTGGTGCCGTAGTAGCTGAGCCAGTCCGACAGACCGGCCCCCGCCACCGCCGCCTTGAACCGCTGGGTCTGGGTGAGCGCCCACATTGTTATATAGCCGCCATAGCTCCAACCCGTGATACCGAGCCGGTCAGCATCGATCGGCGCTCTCTTGAGCACGGCATCAATGCCGGCGAGGATATCGCGCAGATCACCCCCACCGAAGTCCTTCACGTTGGCCTGCGTGAACGCCTCGCCCTGACCATAGCTTCCGCGGGGATTCGGCTTGAACACGTAGTAGCCGCGACTCGCGAGCGCCGCATCGAAGGAGTCCGAGATCGTGGGGAAAATCGGATAGTGCGCATACGCCGGACCACCATGGGCATCCACCACCATCGGGTAGCGCTTACCGGGTTCGACTTTCGGCGGCGCAATCAGCATGCCCTGCACTTCATAGGGCGCGCTCGTCCATCGGACATTGGTGACCTCGCCGGTCAGGGGACGCACCCCGGCGTTCGCATGCGTGATCGGATGCCACTTGCCCGGTGGCCCGGTCTCAACCTCGGGGGGTTCGGTGTAGGACTGGCGAATGACGGCCGAGAACCTGCCGTCTCTCGACAGCGAGATGCCGGCATCTCCGGGCGCAAGACCGATGATCTTGTTTGCCCAGATCATCTGCGGTCCGCGCCACAGCTCGCGCTGGGCTTTCCTGTCGACATCGATGGCCGCCAGTACCTCATCGCCGGCAGCAAACTCGCTGGCAATGACGCTCGAGTCAGAACCGTTCCAAGTGAAAGTCTGCACCGAAGCGGCAAGCCCCGGGGTCACATCGATTGGTGGCCCGCCATCGCGCCCGATCACGTACAGATCGCCACCGGTGATCGTCTCATCGCTCATCACGCCACCAATGTAAGCAATCCGGCTGCCATCCCCGGACCAGCGCGGAGCTGCCATCTGCAGCGGCGGCTTCAACAGCGTACGTACCGCGCCGTTGCCGGCATCCATGACATCGAGTTCGGCCAGCCACCAATTGTCATCGCCGGAACCGTGCGCGGCCGTGACCGCGAAATTCATGCTGTCGGGCGACCAGTCGTATTCATAGATGTTCAGATCGGCAGGACCGAGCACCGCGATCACCCCCCCGCGCGCCGGCACCACGGCCAGGCGCTGCTCGTAGATTGTCGACGAGAGGACTCCGGCGTCGCGGCTGAGCGGATTCAAAGGTCCGGGCTGCTTCGGGGCGCCCTCCGAGTAGAGAAAAGCGATGCGCCTGCCGTCGGGAGAATACCGTGGCGTATCAAGGGGACCGTGCGCCTGGGTGAGCGTCGTGATGTCGCCCCCCGCGGCATTCGCGCTCGCGATCTGCGCCTGCTCGTCCGCGCCGGTGGTGACGAATGCAATGCGTTTGCCGTCGGGGGCCCAGGCGGCACCATGTTCATCGCAGATCGATCCGGGGCAGGCCGTCAGCCTGACGGGCGCCGAGCCATCCCTGGCATCGACGATCCAGAGCGCTGACACGTCGATGTCGGCTCCGCTGCGTTTGCCAGTCACCACATTGCCGTACACCAGGCGCTTGCCGTCGGGCGACAACGCGACTTCGCTGAAGGGATGAACCGAATTCAGCCCATCGAGAATCGCATCCAGCGCCTGCGAGTCGGCGGCCTGTGTGGGTATCGCGCAAAGTGCGAGCAATGCCAGACAGGCCAAGTAAGCGGCATTGGCCGGCCCAATTCGGTGCATTGTCATGGATCTGACTTATATCAGATCGACGGCGCGAATCTTGCACAAAGGTAGCCATGGCCCGGTACCCGGCGCATGCGCCGGTGGGATGCAGGGCTGGGCAACGAGGCAATACCGCCGGCAATCGTGCCATGGCAAGCGTCAGAGCTAGCGAGGAACACCATGAGGAAGCGCCTGAAATTTATCGCCCGGTTGGCATCATTTGGGAGCACCGCAGTTCTATTGGCATCAATTGGGAGCACGACCCTGCTGTCGAGCACATCGCTGGCGGCCGAGCAAGCGGCTGGCCCGCAAGTGAGCGCCAGTGTCGCCAAGCCGCTGAAGGCTGCGCAGGATGCGATGCGGGAGAAGAAACTCGATGAGGCACTCGCCAAAACCAAGGAAGCGCAAGCCGCTTCGGGCGAGAAGAGCGCCTACGACAATTTTGTCATCGAGGTGCTGCTGTTTCAGATCTATCAGCAGAAGCAGGATATGGGCGCCGCGATCCCGGTGCTGGCGCAGGCGGCGCAATCCCAATACGCCTCTGCGGATCAGCAGCGAAGCTGGCTGAAGAATATCGCCCTGTACTACTTTCAGCAGAAGGACTACACCAAGGCGCTGGACGCAGCCGATCAGGCCGTCAAGCACGGCGCCAACGACGGCGATACCCTGCGCCTGATTGCGAAAAGCCAGTATCTCTCGGGCAACTACAAGGAAGCTGCAGTCACGATCCAGCAGGTGGTCGCAAAGCAAGACAAGCCTGACGAGGAATCCCTCAAGCTCATGTGGCAGTTCGACCTCAAGGCCAACGATCAGGCTGGCGCTTCCAAGGCCGTGGAAAAGCTCGTCTCCTACTATCCCAAACCGGAATACTGGGCCAATGCCCTGGCGTCGCTCGTAAACGCGGATACCAAAGACGCTCGCGTGCAGCTCAACGTCTATCGCCTGATGAGCGACGTCGGTGTGCTCAAGCGCGGCGGAGACTACGCCGAGATGGCCGACATTGCGCTGGACCAGGGTTACCCAGGTGAAACCGAGGCCGTGCTGCAGAAGGCATTTGCGCAGAACGTATTCACCGACCCCCGCGACAAGGAACGTTATCAGCACCTGCTCGATGGCGCCAAGCAGCGTGCCGCCACGGACATCGCCGCACTGCCGGCAAAGGAACAGGACGCGGCCAGCGCTCCCGCCGGCGACAAGCTGGTACAGCTCGGCGCCACGTATCTGTCCTATGGGCAATACGACAAGGCCGTGGCCAGTATCACCAAGGGCATTGCCAAAGGCAGCCTGAAGTCACCCGAGGAAGCTAACGTGCTGCTGGGGATCTCGCAGCTGCGGATGAAGAATGCCGGGGAAGCGCAACGGGCCTTCGTGAAGGCCGCTGGCTCGCGCAACGGTGCCTATATCCAATTGGGCCGACTCTGGGCCCTGCACGCGGGTGCGCACGACGTCTGATGGATAGCCGCCCCGGATGGATACGATCCATCCGGGGCGCTTTAGTGATCATCGACGCCCGGCAGGGCACCGCCGATCTCTAACGACTCCGCTCGGCGGCAACAATGTTCGGCAGCCGCTGATCCAGCGATCTCGTGTCGATCAAATATGATTCGCTCATAAGTCCGCTGCGCGACAATCCACGCTACAAGGCGCTGCTGCGCAAAATGAATTCGCCGGAGGGCTAAAGTCCGCGGCAGGCAGATTCTTCCGGCATTCGTCATTTGGCCCCTGCGCCATAAGGCGCGTCACGGTCTATAATCAGGCTGCCACGTACTTCAAACCGGCAAACGTGGCGCCATAAAAATAGGGAGAACCGGATATGCAAGGCAAACTCGCAAGAGTGGTGGGTGGATTGATTGTCGTGGGCGCACTGGGCGTGGGTACCTCGCCGCTCTACGCCCAGTCAATGGAAGTGAAACAGAAACCCGCGATGTATAGCTATGTCGCCAACTGGCAGATTCCTCGGGCGAAATGGGCCGAATTTGAGAAGCCCAGCCCGTCGGGCGACAAAGTGCTCAGCCAGGCGATCAGCAACGGTACGCTGCTCGCCTACGGGGCTGACAAGGTTGAAGTTCACAGCGCCGATGGACCGACGCACGACAGCTTCTGGTCGGCCACGTCGATGGCGGCCGTGCTGGACGTGCTGGACGCGCTGGGGAAAGGGCCGCCCGATCCGCTGCTCCAAACAGCGACCAAGCACTGGGATGGCATCTACGTCAGCCACTTCTACAACTGGAAGTCCGGCACCTACAAAGACGTATACACCCATACGTCGTACTACAAACTCAAGGACTCCGCTCCGGACGATGAGGTCGAGACGGTGAGCAAGAACTTCGTCGTCCCGCTGATGGAAAAGCTGCTGGCCGACGGCAGTATCATCGAATACGAAGTCGATGAGGAAGCCATCCATACGGAGTCTCCGGCCGGTTTCTGGATTGAATACATCACGCCGAACTCCGCCGGGCTGGATAAGGTCACTGCGGCACTGGGTGAGGCGCTCAAGGGCAATACATTTGCCGGGCCGGCTTTCGGTGCCGTAACCGAAGGTGCAGACCATCGCGATTACCTGGCGCGTAGCAACGTGACTTATAAATGATCGTTGCCCGCTGACCAGTCCGTCGTAGGGAAGCCCCGCAGCGCTGCTGCAGGGCTTCCCTCAGTCTTTTTGGCTCATCGCCTTCATCAGGCGGTAGGTGTACTCGACGCTCTCGTCGAATTCCCGAACGCCAACCCGCTCGTCGCGCCCATGCGCGCGATTCTCATTCATGTCAGCCCACACGCCGCTGAGATCGTAGCTCAAGATTCCGGCGTTCCGTGTCTGGCGGTCATCACTGAATCCGCTAGCCATCGTCGGAACGAGCGGTACGCCGGGCCACATGGAATGAACGACGCGTCCGACTCTGGCCATGATCGCGGCGGTCGGAGGAGACTCGGGGCTGACGATCGGGGGTGCGTCGAGTGTGATGGCGATCTTCGGATCGCTCAATACCGTCGTCAGCGCGGCTTGTACATGGTCAGCCGTATCGCCGGGCATCATGCGGCACTGGATCGTGGCCTTCGCCCGCTGCGGCAAGGCGTTCTCCGCGTGGCCACCGGAAATCAGTGTGGCAACGCAGGTCGTGCGCAACTGCGCGTTGAGTCTGACAATCTGGCTCAAACGCTCGGCGGCAGCCGGATCGGGCGGGTCACTTGCGACCGCACGAAGATCAGCGCTTTCCGGACCCGGGTCCAGCTCGGCGAACTTCTCGAAGCTCGCGCGCGTCGTTGCTGTCAGCATCACCGGGAACCGGTATGCCTCGAGCCGGCCGAGGCCCGCGGCCAATCGGTAGATGGCATTGTCGGGCCCGGGCAGCGAGCCGTGGCCGCCCGCGCTCGTGGTCTCGAGCGTGAAGGTGACGTACGTTTTCTCGCTGGTGCCGATCTCGAATGCAAACCTGTCGCCGTTCTTGTATTGGCCACCGCCGCCGTCGAGATTGACGGCAAGTGCCGCATCAATCAGGTCACGATGCTCCTTGAGCAGGAAGGCCGGGCCATTGGAATCACCTCCCGCCTCCTCGTCAGCCGTAAAGGCGACAATGATGTCGCGGTCGGGTACGAAGCGCTCACGCTTCAACCGGATCAGCGTCTCGAGCATCGCCGCATCGCCATCTTTCATGTCGATGCTGCCGCGCCCATAGAACCAGCCTTCCTTTTCCGTCAGCTGGAAGGGCTCGACGGACCAGTCCTCGGATTTGGCTTCCACGACATCGAGATGGCCGAGGAAAAGTACTGGTTTGGCCGATCCCTTGCCGTGGTAGCGGACGACAACGTTGCCCTTGGTCGGATGATCTGGCGGCGCGACCAGGACCACATCGGAGGCCGGAAACCCTGCCTCGATCAGGTGCCCCTGGATTGCCTGGGCTGCCCCGGTAGACCCGTACGCGTGAGTCGTGTTGATTTCCACCAGTTCCTTCAGCATCGATCGGGCCAGTGCCTGGTCGGCCGCTGGCGGCAATGGCCCGAGAGACGCCGCCCAGGCGCCGGAAGCCAACCCAAATGTGTTCAAAACGCAGCAGGCCAGGGTTTGTCGTTTCATATTTTTCGCTACTGATTTGGTGTTCGTTTCCAGCTTAGACAGTGGCACCTGCTCTGTGTCAAGTGGTC